>ENA-OUNI01000003-OUNI01000003.1-human-gut-metagenome-genome-assembly--contig:-NODE-3-length-78628-cov-4.800474_pt1 | contig 78628 bp, 80 predicted proteins | sample MGYA00242499_ERZ504580 | MGnify/ENA primary metagenome ERZ504580 (study PRJEB26092, sample SAMD00036315) | human gut metagenome | host: Homo sapiens | study: EMG produced TPA metagenomics assembly of the... | reverse complement strand
CCAAAAAAGGGCACTGTCCAAAAACATCAAAATGATTAAGGTGCAGTAGATTGGGATGGTGTAATTTGTAGGCAAGTTTGAATTCTTCCCGGAAATCTTTTATGCCGTTGTCATCCAACAGTCCGTACAACTTTATGGCAACGTCTACATCTGCCAATATATTTCGGGCAAGCCAGACTTCACCAAAGCTTCCGACTCCTAATAGTTTCTTCAGCTGATAGTGTTCAGCAAATATATCACCATTTTTCAGTTGCATAGTTTCACAATAGTAATCAATCTGTTAGGGTAGTGTTAGTAGTGTCTGTCTCTGTAACTAGAACCGTATCTGCCTGATATAGTATCGTTTTCCATTTTGCATATTGCTGTGGATTTCTATATAAATAGAAGCCTGCCGCTAAAGCCAGTACCAGGAGTAACAGAAGAATTTTCCGGATTTTGTGGTGGTTGGGTTTGCTGAACACTGTATTATTCAACTTTACTTTGGGCTCGGTATCCTGTAGCATGATGTGGCATAACACAATCGTAATATTGTCATATCCACCTGCTTCAAGAGCAGCTTCTATCAACCTATCCTTGCATGTCATTAAATCATCCTGGTTCTCTTCTATAATTTGCATTATCTCTTCGTCGTGGCATAAACCACATAACCCATCACTACACAGTAGGAGAGTATCGCCATCCTTTAAATTATAGGAACGGAAATCGGGATTGGAACGATTGGTCGGGTCTCCCAAACAGCGGGTAATGATATTACTGTAAGGATGGTCAAACGCATTTTCAGGATCTAGTTTTCCCTGATCTACTAAATCTTGTACATAGGAATGGTCTTTAGATAAACGGCAAAAACCTGAATTGCCATTGAATACATAACAACGACTGTCGCCACACCAACAGATATAGGCTTTATCGTTCAATATCCAAGCAATGACAATAGTAGTACCATTCCCTGGGTACTACTATCTTCTTTACTTGCATTGACAATATTTAAATCAGCGGTTTTGACAGTTCTGCTCAGAAATTCTTCAACGGCTTCTTCTGAGGTAACAATGCCTTCCTGCGTAACGATATCTCCTAAATTCTCGGGGGTGAATGCATTTTGCACCGTCTCAATGGCTATGGCAGAAGCAACTTCTCCGGCATTGGTGCCGCCCATTCCGTCGGCCACTACCAATATGCTGCCATACCGTCCTAAAGAAATGGGCTCTATCGATTGGGGGATAATCCACTCTGATTGGCATAAATCACGATTGACAACAAAATTGTCTTCGTTGTTTTTCCTGACTAAACCAACATTGGTACCTGCCGCTAATTTAATGCTTATCTCGGACATGTTTAATTTTAATGTATTAAATTTCTGATTGGAACTAAACGATCCTTACCCTCTATGCTTCCTACCATGAAACCCACTACTTTGTAAGAACCATTTTCTAGAAGGAATGCTGGAGAACCATAATAACCGGGCTCTGCCACACGATTCTGTAATATGGTAGTCTCATATTTTGTGTCGGCTATATTGGTATGGTCATTGAAATGAGCCGGAGTAAGATTATGAATATCAGCATAACCTGCATAGCCCACCATTTGAACTTCTGTACCTCCACTCATGTTGTCTGCGGCGGTAATGTCGTAAGGCAATCCCTCACCATAAACGCCTTTTCCTCTAATGTATGCCCAACTGTTGGCAGCAGGGGTAACAATGCTGACACTGATATATTTCCTACGTGTATAGGTCAATTTTATCCCATGTTCCCTTAGTTGTACCCTGATGGATTTATCTACTTCTATTTCGGTCACTTGTACATCATTTCGTCCGTCTTTGGCAAAATCGCTACTGGTAAATGTCAGAGGCTTTCCAGTTCCTTTGGTACTGTATGCGCGGTAATGGATAATGATATTACATCCTGCTCCTTTGTATACAGCCAATAGTTTACGCCATGGGTCTTTCCACTCTGTGTTGGAGTATATCCATGGCTCGACATTCTGTCTGTCTGTTACAAACATTCCGTTTGATAGCATGAAGCCAGTTCCGCAGATTATATCTGAAACTTGTATGCCCGGATCAAACTTTGTTCCATTATATTCGATTTCAATACGGTCGACTTTAATTGTATAGATATAATCATAATAATCTTTCAAATCTCCTGAAGCATTACTGTCTTGTTCATCTGCTATATCAGGGTCTTCATAATATTGGTCTTTGGAGAGTCTGGTGCCTTCTTGTATATTTGCGTTAATGGCATTGCTTGAATTCTCAATGCTTTTAGTGCTTATGCTGTTTGAGAGATTGTCCAAGTCTGATTTGACCTTATAGAAACTTGCATTGACATTCTTTAATTGACCATTAACGTTGTCCAACTGTGCTTTTAAGGCCTCTGCGTTACCGTCACTGTTTCGTAATTTGGCCTCTAACTCCCGTTGCTGTGCTTCTAGAGATGCCCTTTCGGTTCCCAGTGAATCCAATTGGTTTTGGTATCCTTTCAGTTGAAGTTCTTGTTCTTCTGTCTTCTGTGCCAACAAATCATTTTTTACACCTAAACTGTAGTTCCAGGCAGCCAATCCTGCCACCGCCAGTACGAAAACAATTCCCATGATTGTTAATGCGGTCTTGTAGGGGCGTAAGGCTTGTTTGCGGAAAAGGCTCATTCTCTCAGTCAATCCAATGCTGGAAGTTAATGCTTGGCGACCTTGTGGAACAATGAATCCCAAGCGTGGTCCGCCAACGGATAATTGTATTTCATCTCCTGTTTGTAAATAGTAGGACCCATTTATAGGATGTCCGTTGACCAATGTCGGATTGGAGTGTGAAAGGTGGATAAGTTTCCAGTTTTCACCGTCGCGTACAATTGCAGCATGTTTGCGGCTAACTGTTTCGAAACTTTCATCAAAGCGTACTTGGCAGGAAGCGTCTCTACCTAATTCTACTTGGTCGACAATGATTTTTTGGGATTCTCCCGCTTGATGATACTTTGAAGAGGTCTTGTGCTCCAAAATAAAGTAAGTTCTACCAGAAGCACCCATTAATGCCCCCATACCAGCCCCTACTGAGCCGGCTAAGGTACGTTTGTAATTTTGTGTATCCATACTACTTGATATATAATTAATTAGTTTTCAAATCTCATTTTTACATCTCCAATGGAGATGATATCTCCAATTTTCAGTATATGCTTGTTTGGTGACTTGGGTGGAATTGACATAAGTCCCATTACTAGACTCCTGCCACAACTTAACTCCTTCTGCCATTGCCCGTCTCGAATAATCCATTTATCAGTGGCGGGATTTGTTTCTATTGTGCAATGATGGCGTGATATATAGGCACTTTGCTGTTCTGTTATATGTAGCAGATTGTCGCGTTCTCTCCCGATAGTAAGGATTCTATTGCCATATTTTATAAGTTCACTTAATTGATATATTTTTCCGTACTCTTCACCTTGCATAATACGTATACAGAAACCATTGACTGTTTGCGGTGGACAATATCCTCTTTCCATAGGGACTTGGCTTATTGCTGGCAGGTGTTCCAACACCTCTTGCACAGACTGGAAACGTTTTTTGAAATCTGGATTAAGACATCCTGCAAAGAGTTGCTGCCACTGCTCTCTATGTTTCAACTGTGTCAATTTCTGCCGGTTCCAATCTCCATTTTTCCCACGTTTCTGGTATAGTGCCAATTCATTATGACTGCTCAATTCGCCAAAGGGCAAACTGCCAGTTAATAATTGAAAGGCTAATACTCCAAAAGAAAAAATGTCCGTAGTGGGTAGGACAGTGGCCTCACCTCGCATGCGGTTCACTTGTTCTGGCGGCATATATGCATAAGTCCCGAAGATTTGGTTGGGTTTACCAAAAATATTGCGTTCAGTCATACGTTTGTTTCTATCCCCTGCTATACCGAAATCTGTCAACGCAGCGATTCCGTTACTCTTGAAAAGGACATTCTCCGGCTTTAGGTCACGGTGAACCTTGCCTCTGGTATGCAAAGCATGTAAACCTATTAGAATTTGTTGGCAAATTAGAGGAATCTTACTGCTTCCAGAACCTAAATAAGGTGTTAAATCTCCTCCGGAACAGTATTCCATTACAATATAAGGGTTGCCTCCAACTGTACCGTAGTCCAATGAACGCACTAAATAGTCACAATCAATTTGCCCAGTTTTGAATTCCATCTCGAAACGTTCCATTAATGGTTTACGTATTTCAGGAGGAACTTCCCATAATCTCAGTAGTTTAAGCGCATAATCTTTGCTTGCGCTGTCCGTAACCCGATATACTTTACCGAATGAACCTTCGCCTAATGTTTGGGAAACCCTATAACGGTTATTGATATATTCCCCTACATTATAATCACATCTGTCGACAGTCCGGTTATTCACAAGAGGTTATATTTAGTCACATTCAAACTTGAATCTTCGGTCACCTAGTACAATGATATCATCCGGTATGATTTCTATTTTTCTGTTTACCTGGATATAGGTCGTTTGAAGCATACTTCGGTCAAGCAGATACCAATGACCATCATCGAAAACTATTTCAGCTTGTTCCTTTGAGGTGATTGTACGATTAGACATTTCTGTATTTTCCCGGTTCAAGATGATGGAGTTCCCTTCATATTCAAATCTTTCCGGAAGAATGTTCTCTTCTTCTTCCGGTATAATTGTTAATGAACAGTGAGGTTTGGTTTCCGGTTCTGTCTCTGTGATGTTCTTTATTTGTCGGCGTATGGTTGGCCGATGTACGCGGACACCGCAGTTCGGGCAAAAGAGCAGGTTATTGCTATCTTACTTCCACATTCATGACAGAGCATTTTCTCTTCAGAAACGGAAGGTACTTCCTCTTCTACTCTTATTGTTTTGTATTCATTGTTTGTTGATATGTTTGCTCTTTTTAATGGAGTTCCGCAGCAAGGGCAACTTGTGAAATCTCCTACTACCGGGTAATTGCAATTGGGACATTCTATAATTGGCTGTACAACAGTAGAATGATTCTCTTCTTCATTTGTTGTGGAAAACACCACAGTTTTTCTGCATTTTTCTTCATTGGAGCTGACATTCAATACTGTCGGTTTGGGTATAGCTTCTCCATGGCCTTCTTTTGAAATAAAAATGTCCTGACTATTGGCATAATTCTCCGGCATTCGCAAAGGTTGCCCGCATTTTAGGCATACTGTTGTGTTGGAAAGGTTGTCCCAACCGCAATTCATACATCTCATAAGATTTTACTTTAATAATGGAATTACTTTGTATAAATCAGAGTTTCTCACCATTGTCGGTTTACCATGAATTTAGAATAGACCTCCCTTTTTCTGGGAGAGAATAATTGAAGATATTTTTCCTCCTTTGCTTTTAACTATGAGAGTTCCTTCTCTGGCCTTCTTGGTTTTTCCCACTTTTAGAATGAGTTTGCCACGGTCTTTTGCTATAGCTTCACACCATTCAGGAATATCTGCAACTTCCCATTCGGCATTGGAGTCTACTTGCAGTTCCTTAATTTCTCCTTTGGAGCCGAATTCCAATTTATCTAATGCGATATTAATGAATTCTTCTTGGCCACCTTGGGTAACACTGACCGTAGCTTTCATCTTTTCATTACTGATTGTAATGGTGGCTTTACGTTCGGTAGTCAGCCAATTGGTCTGGCAGCTTATGGAGAGTTTCTTCTCACCGGGAGTCACTTGACACCAGTCTGCATCTGATATTGCAGTCCATTGTTCTGGAAGACTTTCTATTTTTATACTTTCTGCAGTCTTTGTCTCACACCCAAATTCCAGGCTTTTTCTGTCTATGGTAAGTCTGGTGATTTCGGCAGGAGGCGCTGGCTTGGGAGCGGGATTTATTTTTTCCTCACACTCTTTGATTTTATTTTTGCATGCTTGCTCCAGATTGCTGTCGCATTTCATGGCTGCTTTAAAACTTTTAATAGCGTCTCTGTATCTTCCTCTTTTCATGTATGTCTCTCCCTTTTGATAGATGGAGGCGCATTGCCCCCATATACTTATTGGCATAGAGAGAGCGAACGCTAAAACAATCAGTCTGATAAGTTATTCATTTTCATTGTTGTCTATGTTTATATATGGTTCTATTTTTTTTGCACGGTCTTCAAAAGTCTGGGCTGCTACGGCTTGGTCAAGGTCTTTCATGATATTTGCCTTTTCTTTAAAAACATGATAGGCAGAATCCAGTATGGCCTCTACTTGCTGTTTCAGTTCTGTTGCATTTAAGTATATTTTTGCGGAGATGGAATCTTTGTAATAATTTATTTGTCGGTATTTGCCAATGGCATTTATGTAAAAATCCTCAAATACGGAATCATTGTTTTGCTTTAAAGTGTCAATGTCAAATCGGAAAACATCTCCTTGTATTTTAGAGTTTTCGCCTTCTTGAATGATTGACAGACACATTTTGTCGTAATCAATCGTTGGAGTCGGTTCCGGTATGGATTCCACTATTGGTTCTTTGCCGCTTATTAGCGAAAAGATGATGACAATTGTTGCGAATATAGCTGTGATTGCTGCTACGACTATAACTTTTTTGCGTTTCCCTTTGTCTTGATAGAGTGACATCTTATTTATGTCAGAAGAGTGTGCGCTAATGGAATCCTCATGGGTTTTGTCCTCTTCCTCTTGCAAAGTATCATGGCTGTTGTTTGACAGACTAAAGGGGACGGGACTTCCATTGATATGTTGGGAAGTGTAGTCTGCAATTTGTCTGGCTGTGGGTCTGTCCCATGGATTTAAGGCAAGGCACTTGTAAATGATATCCTTTAATTCTTGAGAAAAGTCTTCGTTGATAAGTGGAATGTCTGCACCGTTTTTTGCAATACGCCTCCATGATCACCATAGGGCGGCATACCGGTTAGAAGCTCATACATTGTTGCTCCCAATGACCAAATGTCACTGGCCATAATAGGGGCGGGAGATGGACCAAAAACGTTCTGGTCCCATATAGGCCAAAGTTCCTCCACTGGATTCTTGGCCTTGGTTCCTGCGTAATGTACTTCTAATCCGTGCGCTGATTCCGAAATCCGTAATCATATACCTATTCTCATCATTAATCAGAATATTATCGGGTTTTATATCCTGATGGATAACCGGGGGAGTTTTTGCATGAAGATAAGCCAGTCCCTCTGCAACATCATGGAGCAAATGCCAGCTTTCCGTTTCTGTTATCCGGTTGTTGTCAGTAAGGTATTGGAAGCCGAACCATTTGCAAAAGGCAAAATCAGGTATGGCATCCGTTCCCAGCAGTCATAATAAGTAGGATGCAGTAAATTGGTATGATTCATATCAAATACGAGGGAGAACTCTTGTGTGAAAAGGGATATCCCCGCATCGTCAAGCCCCATCCCCGGAGCATATATTTTTATGGCGACCTTAACATCCGTAAGTTTGTCTTGTGCCAGCCAAACTTCAGAAAATCCTCCTCTTCCTAGTTGTTTGAGTAGCTCGTATCTATCTGCTATGATTTGTCCACTGTCTAACATAGAACTTATAAATTATGTAAAAGAACTGTTTTCTTTTGGAAACAGCCTTTCTTTGTGTGATTGTATTATTTTGTTTGATTGAGTATATTCGCAATTCTTTATCCACAAAGTAATTAATAAAAATGTAAATAAGAAAATGAGAAAAAGTTTGAAATGTACTAAAATGTTGTTTTAATGGCTTATGTAGCTAAATATTGTACTATGATGTGATTTTTTGTTTCGTTTTAATAAAGCGGTAGCGTATGCTCTTTTGTGGTTGAGAAATACGCCTTATGCTTGACGGTATTTCGCAAAAATATTTTAAGTTTGCAGATGTATTGAATAAATAATCTAATTACGAGAAACATGGGAGAGAGGATGGATAAGCGAATTCGATTTTATATTTATTGGATATTAGGGTTTGTGCTTCTAGGAGCTTGTGCGCCCGGAGATAAAGAGGACGTATACACAGAAATGAGAGCTTTTGAGGATTTTTCCCATATAAATGGAGATTCTGTGGCCATTGTGCCCCGAAAGGTAAGGTTGAAGGCTTTTCAAAAGATGGAAGAGGCAAAGGATAGCTTGGTCAAGTATAATTATCTGGCAATGACACTGAAAACATATTTGATTACTTCACAGCTTGATTCGGCACAAATCGTAATCCAGCAGATACATGACTTTATAGAAAGGCAGCATAGTTCTTCTCAAATGGCAGATTTGGAGTCTGAATGTTTCAATATGAAGGGAAATATCTTTGCACGTGTTGGGAATATGGATTCTGCCGAAATTTGTTTCCGGAAGGCTTATGAATTACGGATGAGAGGGACTAGGATTGAAGTGGTGCCGGATATTTTGATGAATCTTGCTGATGCGAATAACCGTTTAGGAAAATTGGATATAGGGGCAGCTTGGTATAGGAGAGCTTTATTGATGTGCGACTCTTTGCATATAGCTTCTACCAAGAAACCTCCCATTTATTATGGTTTGGCACAAGTATATGTTACCATGCGTGATTTTGAACAGTGTGATTACTATTATAATCTAGCAGGAGAAAGCTATGACAGTATGCTACCTTATGAAAAATATATTTATTTGAATAATAGAGGGACTTCTTACTATTATAGGGAGGATTACCAGACAGCGATAAAATATTTCCAAAAGGTTATTGATTTAGTCGAAGGATATGCTGATATGAGTTTTGAACTTAATCTGGGGAGGTTGAATTTAGGAGACTGTTATCTTCAACTGAATATGGTTGATTTGGCTGTTAAATATATAAATGAATGCCAACTTTTTTTGAGGAAATGGGGGTAAGTACTGCACTATATTATATCGATACGCAGAAAATAGAATTGGCTCTGCTTCAGAAAGACTTTCAAGAGGCACGTCGTTTATTGTCCGAGAGTGTAGTCCCTCCGGGCATCGACCCTGATATGGTACATATCCGTAATAAATACCTTCAGCAGTTTTACGAGGAAACCGGCAACTACAAGAGGGCTTATCACTATCTGCAGAGGAACAACCAGCTTGATGATTCTATCAGGAATGAGCGTGTCCGGATGCGTACGGCAGACTTGACTTTGCGTTATCAGCAGGATTCTACCTTGATGGCACATCGGGTTTTGCTTCAAGAGCAGAAAAACGAGGTGCTGGTGCTGAGGCAGACACAGTTTGTCGTGTTTGCTGTAGCTGTTGTATCTATATTGACGGCGGTTTTCCTTTATCTGTACAGCAAAAAGAAACGTGCTTTGTTGCTTGCACGGAATCATCGCACAGTCTCTACACTTCGTCTGGAGAATATCCGTAACCGCTTGTCCCCTCATTTCATCTTCAATGTGCTGAACCGGGAGATGGCGGAGCGGAATGTGGAAGAAAAGCAAGAGCTTTCGTCGCTGGTAAAACTGATGCGTCGCAATCTGGAATTGGCGGAACAACTGTGTGTAACCTTGGCAGAGGAGCTGGATTTTGTGAAAACATATATTAATCTGGAACGCCGTTCTTTAGGTCCGGATTTTCATTCGGAACTGAAGATAGAAAAGGATGTGCAGCCGGAGCAAATAAGGATTCCGTCTATGATGATTCAAATTCCGGTTGAAAATGCAGTGAAGCATGCGTTGCGCGAGAAGGAAGGTGAACGTAATCTTTGGGTTTCGGTCTGTCGCCGGGGGAAACGGTATCTGTATAAAGATAACGGATAATGGTGGCGGTTATCGTCCGGACAGTCGGAACCGGGGCACGGGGACGGGAATGAAAGTCATTATGCAGACCATTCAGATTCTCAACAATAAGAACAAGGAGGCCATTGATGTTTCAGTACACAATGTCTCTCTACAGAGTGGTGAGATGGGCTGTGAGGTGACTTTCTGGTTGCCTGACAACTACGATTACGGAATTTAAAAGAACCGTTTAATCTTATTTTTTGCAAGGATAGGCATGTTTACGGATAAATAGTCCGTAAATGGCTTCTATTGCTTTGTATGGGAGTAGGATTATGTATATATTCGCGAGAAGAAAAACATAAAAGGAACATGGATAAATATAAGGTTGCAATAGTTGACGACGATGAGGTGGCTCTTGAGAATCTGAGTTTTGAATTGGGAAAGGATGCACGCTTCTTTTTGAAAGGAACTGCCCGTAATGGTAAACAAGGGAAAAAACTCATTGCCAAGGTACAGCCGGATTTGTTGTTCTTGGATGTGGAACTGCCGGACATGACTGGAATGGAATTACTGCAGGAAATACGTGACAGTGTTTCGTGGAATATGCGGATTGTTTTCTATACGGCTTATGATAAGTACATGATTCAGGCTATCCGGGAGGCTGCGTTCGACTATCTGCTGAAACCTTTTGAAGAGCAGGAGTTGCGGGATATTCTTGCGCGTTTTGTAGAGCAGGCAGAGGCTGGGCAGAGAATGTCATATCCCATTGGTGCACCGTTGCATACCGGACAGACATTTATCGTATTTACGCCAACTAATGATATGCGTGCGTTGCGTCCGGCTGAAATCGGCTTTTTTCGCTATTGTTCCGAGCGCAAACAATGGGAGGTGATACTAAACAACCAGCCGCCGTTGGTGTTGCGTCGCGGAATGACTGCTGAGCAGATTACTCAATATTCATCCAGTTTCGTGCAGATACATCAATCGTATATTATCAATATTGATTATCTGATGATTATAAAGGATAGCAAATGCATGCTTTATCCACCATTTGACAAAGTGACGGAACTGCTGGTTTCCAGAAAGTATAAGAAAGAGCTGCAAGACAGATTCTGCTTGTAAAGTGATAAGAATTATTTGGTTAGGGAGTTGACGCCGCAGGTTTTGGTGGCGTTGACGTAAAGAAAAGGCATTGAACCTCTAAAGTCCAATGCCTTTTTATTTATCAAATACTATTTTCGTATTTATCAGAAGCGAAGTTTATTTCACTTCGATACCTTTGTTCTGCAGTGTGACGTTCAATACTCTGGCATAATCAGCATACTGCTTTTCATTCAGAGTCTTTTTCATCAACTTCAGATTACCATAAACTGCATTACGGAGTAACTTCTCCTGATTCTTCTTGGAATTTGTAGCGCGTTCCATCTGTTCTGTAAAATATTCGCAGATGTTTGCCACTTCTTCATGCTGGTTGGAATCCAGATTCAAATACTTGCTCAACTTTGTTATGTTGATGTTACCTTCCCATTTTGCAGTTGTAGGTTGGTTTCCTGCTGCAAATGTTGTAGCAGTCAGGCAGACTGCTGCCACTAATGTTAATCCTAAACGTTTCATAATACCTACTTTTTAATTGTTATTCCTAAAAACTAATCTCAATCTAATACCTATTGAAAACTCTCTAAGCGCTTAGCTTTTTCTTTTTACCTATGCAAATATAGGTATATGTTTTATAACACAAAAATGAATACGTAAAAAGTGTAGTTTATACCTTCATTTCTTGACTTAAATCAATTTTGTAGTGTGAAAATGCTTTATTTGGATGCTTTTTGTAATACGAATGTAATGTAGGTTAAATAAAATTCAGTTTATTGTAATGGATAAAAGGATTTTTATTAGTCAAAATGTTATTGCCAAACAGTTTCGGGCAATTCTATGATTACTCTGCTTTCAGAGCAGACTCCCACAAAGCCTAATCCACCTATGACGTTGCAAGGCAGACTGATAGGTTCCATTAAAGCATCGTCGTAATCCCCATCATCCAGGCAGTTTAAGGCTTTCAGGTAGCGGTATTCGGCTTCAGTGATGCTAAGCAGCCGTACGGTGATGGTTTGTTTGCGGGATATATGGTCGTAGTAGTGTCCCTCTACCGGATAATATTCTTGGTAGAGAGGGGTATATACTTTTAATGTGGCATACGAATCACGGAAAGTGTTATCATTGAATATATTGTATTTGTTATTGATGGTGGGAAACAATTCATTTTCTTCATCATCATAGTTTCCGGGATGGCCGTCAGTCAGTATAACATCTTCCCGGTTAATGATTTCGTTCTGCCGGGGAGCAAGGATGGTGGTGTCTCTGGGTATGAAGGCCCAATGCCAAGAGCCGTCCTCGTCTTCCACTTTGATGAGGCTGCCGTTTTCATCTTCCAGGTATTCTTTCCATTTGCAATAGTAACTACGGTCATTCCAAATGTCCAGCCGGTAGTAGTTCTTCTCGTTGGGGCGGTCTTGCAATGTAATTTTGTATTGGCGGTAAAGGGTTTGTCCGCTGTACTCGCGCAGGTAGGCCAGGCAAGTGTCCACGTGCAGGCTCTCTATCGGTTGTGGCACGGTGACCTCGGCACTGGCATGGTATTTCCCGTTTTCGGCAGTGGCTTCCAGACGTATGTTGTCGCGGGATGCAGTGTGCTGGTCAGACGATATTTCTTGAAACGTATACTTTTCAGTAATGATTCATAAATGTCCTTATCAAGTTCTCCTTCCAGATGCCCATAAATTTCTTCCGGGGAAACCGCTTTCGGAGTTTCTGCTATTTTGCCATTGATGTAGAGGGAAAGAGTTGCTTCGTTCAAATGCTCAATACTATAGCCCTCGCCTAAATGGAGATAGACATCATTCTCAGCTTGTCCGGTTTCGAGCAAGGCGTTCATGATGATTTGCGGATCTTGTTGTCCGGGATTGTAAGGAATCTCGTTTTCGCAGGCTGTTAGGAAGCCTACAATAGTTATGTATATAATAAGGTGTAATTTCATTTTTGTTTTCATATGCCGGATTTGTTTTTAAAATCTATAAGTATAGGTAACAGAAGGAATACAAGGCAGTATTGTTATTTTCTTGATGACAGTTTGAGCTTTCTTCTGCCCGGTATTTCCATGATAAATACTTTCGTAGAAATCATCGTAGTATACGTTGTATCCATTTTTGTATTTGCTGTAACGATGTTCGGATTCATGGCATTGTATGCATTGTAGATACTGATATTCCAGGTAGCATACCATGTTTGGTCTTCTTGTTGAAGTTGACGCCGAGATTCAAACGATGGCTGGCGGGAAGCGGTAATTGTTACGCCGGGAGATGTAACCGGTTTCCTCAATAGAGCCATCGGGCCGGATGATGATTGTTGCCTTTTCGGGGATAGTGATACATCCACCGGTATTGAATATCCAGGAAGCTCCTGCATCAATGCGGTCACTGAACTTATGGCTGAGATTGAGGCTGATGCTGTGGCGGCGGTCATATTTGTAGGGGAACCATCGGCCTTGGTTGATGGTTCCGCTCTTAAAACGGTGATCGGTCTTGGATAGGGTATATGCCAGCCAGCCGGTAGTCTTGCCCAATGTTTTCTGTGCCATCAGTTCCAGACCGAAGGAGCGGCCTTCGCCCATTTCCACTTTTTCTTCCCAGTTGGTAGAGGTGCCGAAGAAGGATACACCGTCTTGATATTCAAGTATGTGTTTCATCTGTTTATAATATCCCTCGACGGAGAACTCCCAACCCGGCAGTCCGGAATAGTAGCCTCCTATGGAGAACTGGTTGGCATACATCGGACTGATGTCTTTGGTAATGGGTACCCAGAGGTCGGTAGGCATAGACAGCGGAGTGGAGGACAACAGATGCACATACTGTGCCATGCACGTATAGGATGCTTTGGCAGAATATCCTTGTCCGAGGTCATAGCGGGCGGAAAGGCGGGGCTGCAGCGAATAGTAGCTTTTCCCTTGTGTGTGGAACAGCGATGTGCGTACACCTGCATTCAGACTGAGCCTGGCGTTTACATTGAAATTGTCTTCGGCGTAAAGGGAGATTTCTTGTCCGCGCATGGCATGGCTGTTGCTGGTATTGTAAACCGTATCTTCCTGGAGGGCGCCATTATCTATATCTTGTATTTTCGAGGTAGCTATTCCCGGACGGAACGTATGGTGGATGTACTCTGCACCGAACTTGATGTGGTGCTGCGGCATGGGGGTGTAGTCAAAGTCCATACGCGCACTCCAGTCACGGATACCGGAGTTGAACTTGGAGGAGTAATAGTATCTGTCTTGTACTTTATTGGCGACAGTATAGGTATCTTCCATGTTTCCGTCCAGCCCCATCTCATATTTGTTGTATGAGACGGTGGTGTTGCAAAACAGCTTGCTGTTGAATACATAGTTCCAGCGGCCGTAGGCGATGGTGTTTCCCCAATTCAGATGGCTGTTGTCCTTGGAATAATTCTTAATGCTGTTGTCGTAATTGTCACCGTGGTAGTAACTGTCATAATGATAGTGGTCCTTCCCCTTGTAGAAACTGAGGAAGATGCGGCTACGGTCGCTGAACTTATGGTTGACCTTTGCATTGACGTCGTAAAAATAGTAGTTGTATTTGTCGGAATAGGTGTCGTCTTTGTCTACAATGAGATTTTTGAAGAATAGGGTGGGGATGGCTCGTGCGCTGAAACTGAAGGAGGTCCGTTCTTTCCAGATAGGACCTTCGATATGCAGTTTGTCCGTCAGCAGGCCTATACTGAATGCGCCGTGGTATTTATGCATGTCCCCGTCGTTGGTCCGTACATCTACTATAGACGAAAGACGCCCGCCGTAGCGGGCAGGAAAAGAACTTTTGAAGAATGTGGTGTTCTTTACCGCTTCGGGCGTAAAGATGGAGAATACTCCCAGCAGGTGGTCTGCGTTGTAAACTGGAATCCCGTCCAGCATAACCAGGTTTTGGTCGGGACCTCCCCCTCGCACATACATGCCTGCAAAACCTTCCATACCGGCTTGCACACCCGGCATCAGCTGAATGGTCTTCAGCAGGTCGGCTTCTCCCAATATGGACGGGGTATGCCTGATTTGTGTCATCGGTATCTCATGCGCTCCCATGGCTGTGCTTTCTATGCCGGCCTCCCGCTTGTCCGAGAGCACCACGACCTCTGCCAGTTGGTTATTGCTGTCCAGCCTGACGTTGAGCAAGGTGTCTTTCGTCAGTTCGAACCGGCTATGCCGCTTTCGTAGCCCAGGTAGGAGAAAACCAGTTCCGTTTCCCCTTCCGGCAGGGTGAGGGAATAGAAACCGAAAGGATTGGTGGCAGTACCTGTGGAACGACGACTCTCAAGGATATTGGCACCAATCAGCGTCTCGGAAGACGCTCCGTCGGTCACGTATCCGCTGATGGTGAACTTACGGCTAACGGGTTTCTGCGGCACGGGCCGCTTATGGAGTAGAATGTGCTTTCCGGATATTTCGAACGTGATGGGTTCGTTTTCAAAGGCACGTTGCAATATCTCACTGATGTTCTTTTGTTTCATCTCCAGTGTGATGCGGTGCGTGAGCTTTACTTCTTCCCCATAGATGAAGGAGAATCCGGTTGCATTTTCCAGTTGCTTCACGAAACTCTCTAAAGTTGCGTTACGGATATTCAGGTTTATACGTGTTTCCTTGTTTTGTGCCTGTGCATGGAGTGAGACGCTTAAAAGAACCACACACATCAGAAGTACGGTTCTGATGCGGTGGTGCGAACAGATAGTAGAGCTGGTCATTGTCAGTTAAGTTTAGTAGTAAGGATAATAGTGTTGTTTTCTTTTTTATAGGTAAAGTTGCCGGCGTCCTTCAGTAGGTCGAGGATTTCTGTAAGACTCTCCCCTTCGCGGAAGGTAGCTGTCATATGATAGTTCTTCAGGCTGTCTCCTTCGATACGTATATCGGTACGGAACGTTTCGGAAAGTTGACGGACGATTTCCTGCAAGGGTTGCTGATCGAATGTCAGTACGCTATGGATTACTTGGGTTTCCTCGGTAGTATGTATGGCTTCTGTGGGAATGGCTTCCCGTTGTGGTGCTACGTATAAGACTGATAGGCTGCCCAGCTCGTTACACAGAGCAGGACTACGGCTGCGGCACTGGCTGTACGCATCCAGAACCGCTTCATGCTGCGGCGCTTTAGCAAACGGCTTTCCAGCAGCCTCCAGCTGTTCTCTGCCGTAAAGCGTCCTCGTGGGGAACGGGTAGAAGCAACCAGTTTGTTCAGTACCTTGTCGAAATTCTCGTTATTCACTTTCATTTTTGGCAATTTATTAAGAGCCTATGACTCCTTTTCTGCATGTAAAGACAGCTCCTTTTCAGGAATTCCCTATGCCTATATCCTGAAATAATGTTAATCTAAAGCTCTTTGTCCGTGAAAGTCCGTCCTGCCTACGTATGACTTCCTTGCTTCTCTGTTTCAATCAATAGGGAAAGTCTGCATGAGATGTGCATCTCATGTTGTGCGAAATGTACATCTCATGCAGCTTGAGATGTGCATCTCATACATGCATACGGGGCTTCTTGCGAGGAAGATGAAGCAGAGTTCACTCCGTCAGCAATGCTTCCTTGAGTCTTGTGAGTGCTTTTTGCAGTTGCGCGTCTACTGTCTTTGTGCTGATGTTCAGCTCCTCCGCCACTTGTGCATAGCTTTGTTTCTCTTCGCGCAGGCGGATGAATACTTCACGGCAACGCTCCGGCAGGCGGTCGAGCGCCTTGACATATCGGGCAAACAGTTCTTCGCTGATAAGAGTGTCTTCGGGAGAATCGGCCTGGCCGGAAAGTTCGGGAAGCTGTTCGGACGAGAGTGTAGGGTGTCGGTTCTCTTTTTCCAGGTAATTGAGGGAGGCGTTTTTGGTAAGGATAAAGCAGTAATCCTCTATGTTGTTCACTTCCGGCAACCGGGCGCGTTGTTCCCAAAGCTTCATGAAGACGTCGAGCACAATTTCTTGCGCCCACTCTTCGTGCTTCACGAAATAGCAGGCAATACGGAACAAGCGGTCGTAGCACAGATTGTAGAAACTGTGAAAAGCCCGTTCCGAGTCTTCTTCCTTCATTTGGCGCAGATAGCGTCTGACTTCTTGTTCGGTCATGCAGTCTCCCGGTTTTGTTGTTAATCAATGAACATCAGGTCGCTTATTATGCCGTCCGAAACAAAGATGCCTTCCCGGGTCAGGCGCAGGCGGTCTGCCTGCATCTCCAGTTTGTGGCTTTGGAGGTAGGGGGCTGCCATTTTCGTGCAATATTGGCACAACTCTGTGCCGAAGGATTCTTCCGTATATGTCAGGGAGATTCCCCACATGGTACGCAGGGAAGTCATAATGTATTCATTGTAACGGGTCACTTTATCCAGAATTTCTGTTTCGGAGGAACGGTGTCCCTCTTCAATGGACTTTATGTATCCTTCCAGAGAAGCTGTGTTCCATTCCCTTGTCTTCGCATTGAAGGAGTGGGCTGAAGGGCCGCAGCCCAAATACGGAATGCCTTTCCAGTAAGCAGTGTTGTGGCGTGAGTACATGCCGGGCTTGCAGAAGTTGGATATTTCGTAATGCTCATACCCCGCGGCTCCCAGGGTGTCCATGAGCGCCGAGAAGAAGCGCACGCTACTCTCTTCATCTACTTCGCTGATACGATGGCTCTGCAGCATTTCGTAGATGTGGGTGCCTTTTTCGTAAGTCAGATGATAAGCGGAGATATGCTCCACATCAAGGCCGACGGCTTGTTGCAGGTCGCGTTCCCACCGTTGGTCTGTTTCATCCGGTAGTCCATAGATGAGGTCGATGCTGATATTCCGGAAGCCGGCTTGGCGGAGGCGGTGTATGGCTGCGATGGCTTGCGCGGCATTGTGCCGGCGGTTCAACAGTTTCAGGGTGGGGGCGTCGAATGTCTGTATCCCCATGCTTATGCGGTTGAAGGGGAGGGTGCGCATCATGGACACATATTCTTCCGTCAGGTCGTCGGGATTGGCCTCGAGGGTAATTTCTTCGGCATGTTCTGTTCCATACACCTCTTTGATAGTCCGGAATATCTGCTCGAAATCTTCGTGGGCGAGTTGTGAGGGAGTTCCTCCGCCAAAGTAGATGGTCTCTATCGGTTCTTCCTTCAGATAACCCTTGCGGGTTTTCAGTTCAGTGCACAAGGCACGGATGTATTGCTGCTTCAATTCGCTGCGGGTGGTGGAATAGAAATCGCAATAGATGCAGCGTGTCTTGCAAAAAGGTATATGAATATAGATGCCTGCCATGGTATGCTTATGGATATTTGTTGCAAAAATAGTCTTTTGGCAGGAGAATATATCGGTTTTCGGGACATTTAATGTAATATGGAAGTAGTCAGTGTCTTGGTGGATATTCTCAGTTTTATCTGTAATCCGGAAAAATAGAACATTTTTTGAGTCGTATGGAAATTCATTGTTCCGAATAAACTCCTTTCCTTTGTTATCAGAAAAAGGAATGGGTGTCTATTAAAATAATGAGTAATATGTTTGAAGGACTTGACTTTTGGTTTGAACAGATTATAGCTTATTGCATTGCCCTTGTACTGGTGCAGTTCATGAAGAAACAAATATAGCGGCAAATACTTTATTCACTTCCGTCGTAGCACGGCTTAATCTTAGGCTTTTTCTCGTGATTTCTGAGCTTTTGGGGTACTAATGACCGATATTTACCCCTTTTTGAAACAATAGTGCCCCCGAAATTACCGGGAATGGGGTAATTTTGCAGTATTGAAAAACAAACTTAAATAATATCATGAGAAAAAGTAACTACTTATGGCTGCTGCTAGTGGCAGTTTTATTGCTGCCCGCTCAGGAAATGGCTGCCAAGAAGAAAAAAGAGAAGGAAGTGACAGACCGCGAACTTTGGGCCGGGGTGTTGTATCAAATGGCTGCTCCGGTACTGAGCAATATGAGTGAAGGGAAGCTCCAGGAAAATATGCAGGTGGAGCTTAGTCCCACTTGGGATGGACGCGACAAACGGGTGACCTATATGGAATGTTTCGGCCGTCTGATGGCGGGGTTGGCGCCCTGGCTCTCTTTGCCGGACGATGACACTGCCGAAGGCAAGCAGCGCAGGCAGCTCCGCGAATGGGCATTGAAAAGTTATGCGCAGGCGGTAGACCCGGAAAGTCAGGATTACCTACTTTGGCGGAAAGAGGGACAGCCGCTGGTCGATGCCGCTTATGTTGCTGAAAGCTTCCTGCGAGGATACGATGCTTTGTGGGTGCCTCTGGATAGTTTGACTAAACGGCGTTACATTGAAGAGTTTACCCAGTTGCGCCGTGTGGACCCTCCTTATACCAACTGGCTGCTGTTCTCGTCTACGGTAGAATGTTTCCTGCGCAAGGCTGGTGCCAAGAGTGATGCTTACCGTATTGTCTCCGCTCTGCGCAAGGTGGAAGAGTGGTATGTAGGTGACGGCTTCTATAGCGACGGACCGGGATTTGCCTTTGACTATTACAACAGCTTCGTACTCCATCCCATGTATGTGGAGTGTCTGGAAGTCTTTACGAACAGTGGAAAAAATAAGATATGGAATGCGCCGGATTGCAATTTCCAGCGTGCCCAGAAGCGCATGCAGCGTTTCGGCATGATTCTGGAACGTTTCATCTCTCCCGAGGGGGCCTTCCCCGTATTCGGGCGTTCCATTACCTACCGCACCGGTACCCTCCAACCATTGGCTTTGTTGGCATGGCGTGGATGGTTGCCCAAGGAATTGTCGAACGGACAGGTACGTGCTGCCATGACAGCTGTCATCAACCGTATGTTCGGTGACAACCGGAACTTCAACGAGAAAGGTTTTCTGACATTGGGATTCAATGGTTCCCAGCCTCATATCTCCGACTGGTATACTAACAACGGCAGCCTTTACATGGCTTCCCTGGCATTCTTGCCCCTGGGCTTGCCCGCCGACCATCCGTTCTGGACAGATGCTCCGCAGGCATGGACCTCGAAAAAGGCGTGGGGTGGTGAAGAATTCCCCAAAGACCATGCCTATTATGAGTAAGACTGATTCATTTTTTATAGTATTTATATTAATTGTTTGGGGGATTGGTGGATTTCCGGTGGCACTCTGTGCACAGGGTGCTGCCGGTGTCCTTCCCGAAACGCATCTGGTGGAAGTGGGGAAAGGATACAGCCAGACTTCCGTCAACACTGCCGTATTCCGTAATAATTCGCTGGTGACGCAAGGTGACGAGCAATACATCAGTTACTATGATGCGGAAGGGTTTCTGACTCTTGGAAAACGGAACCTCCATGCCGGACAGTGGACACTGCACCGCACACAGTATAAAGGGAATGTGAAGGATGCCCATAACGTCATCAGCATGATGCTGGACGGTGACGGGTATATTCATGTAGCCTTCGACCATCACGGACAGCCCTTGAACTACTGTCGCAGCATTGCACCCCATTCGCTGGAATTGGGTGAGAAGGAGCCCATGACGGGCGTGGATGAAGGCAATGTAACCTATCCGGAGTTTTATCTGCTGTCCGGAGGCGACCTGCTGTTTGCATACCGTTCCGGTTCTTCCGGCCGGGGCAACCTGGTGATGAACCGCTATTCCTTGAAGGAGAAGAAATGGAGCCGTGTGCAGGATGTACTGATTGATGGCGAGAACAAGCGCAATGCTTACTGGCAGCTATATGTAGATGAGCTTGGAACCATCCATCTGTCGTGGGTCTGGCGCGAGACTTGGCATGTGGAAACCAACCATGACCTATGCTACGCCCGTTCCTTTGACAATGGCGTAACATGGTATAAGGCAAATGGCAAGAAATATGATTTGCCCATCCGTCTGGGTAATGCAGAGTATGCCTGCCGCATTCCTCAGAATTCGGAACTGATAAACCAGACCAGCATGAGTGCCGATGCAGGCGGTCATCCCTACATTGCTTCCTATTGGCGCGACCCGGACAGCGACGTCCAGCAATACCGGATTGTCTGGCATGACGGCAGATGTGGCACAGCCGCCAGGTCTCCGGGCGTACCACTCCGTTTTCCCTGAAAGGTGGAGGCACGAAGATGATTCCGATGGCCCGTCCGCGCATCGTAGTAGATGGCGGGGAGATATTTTATGTATTTAGGGATGAAGAACGGGGGAGCAAAGTCTCTTTGGCGCACGCTACGGATGTGGCAAATAGTAAGTGGAGCATCAGCGATTTGACCGACTTCGCTGTCGATGCCTGGGAACCGTCTCATGACACGGAATTGTGGAAGAGCAGGAAGCAGCTGCATCTGTTTGTGCAGCATGCCAAGCAAGGGGACGGAGAGCGGGTTGTGGAGTTTGCACCGCAACCGGTATATGTATTGGAAGTGATAAGATAAAAGAACAGTATTAATATATGAAAACGACATGCTTATTTTTATTGGGTTTGGCTTTTTGCTGGGGAGTGTCCTCATGCACCGCTCAGCAGCCGAAACCGGAAGAAGTGATTGAGATTATCAATCGGGTGAACAACTATTGGCAGGAGACCCATCCGCAACATGGGCGCTCTTTCTGGGACAACGCCGCCTATCATACGGGAAACATGGAGGTGTTCTTCCTGACCGGTAATCCGGAATGCTATGCCTATTCCGAGGCGTGGGCAGAACATAATGAATGGAAAGGCGCGAAGAGTGACAACAAGGAAGAGTGGAAGTACAGCTATGGGGAGAGTGATGATTATGTGCTTTTCGGTGATTATCAGATTTGTTTCCAGACTTATGCGGATTTGTATACCGTGAAGCCGGATTCCGGGAAGATAGCCCGTGCGCGCGAAGTGATGGAATACCAGATGAGTACGGACAAGAACGATTATTGGTGGTGGGCGGACGGACTTTACATGGTAATGCCCGTTATGACAAAGATGTACAAGCTGACCGGCAATCCGTTATATCTGGAGAAACTGCATGAATACTGGACCTATGCCAACAGTATCATGTACGATTCGGAGGAAGGCCTATACTATCGCGACGGCAAATATATTTATCCAAAACACAAAAGTGTGAATGGTAAGAAAGACTTCTGGGCGCGTGGCGACGGTTGGGTGCTGGCTGCCTTGCAAAGGTACTGAAAGACCTGCCCGAAACAGACCAATACCGCCAAGAGTACATAGACCGCTTCCAGACGATGGCCAAATCCGTGGCTGCCTGCCAGCAGCCGGAAGGCTACTGGACACGCAGTATGCTCGACCCTGAGCATGCTCCCGGTCCTGAAACCAGCGGTACGGCTTTCTTTACCTATGGTCTATTATGGGGGATGAACAACGGCTTGCTGGACAAGGCTGCTTATCAACCGTAGTGATGAAGGCGTGGAATTATCTGACTACTGTAGCCTTGCAGCCCGATGGCCGCATAGGGTATGTACAGCCGATTGGCGAGAAAGCCATTCCCGGACAAGTGGTTGATGCCAACTCTACTGCTAACTTTGGGGTAGGGGCATTTCTGCTGGCAGCTTGTGAGATGGTGCGTTTTTTGAATGCCGACTGATTGGAGAGATTAAATAAGTGTATATGTTACACAACATATACACTTTCTTTGTATTATAATGTATATAGTGTTAATTTTACACCCGTTAAAAGGTTTAATATAAAAAGATTATGATTGTACGGATGAAAAACACTTTCCGGATGCTTTTGGCGGCAATGTTATTGTCGTTGTTTGCACTTCCGGGATATTCCTGGCAAAAATCCTTTCCCGAAAAAGATTATGTAGCTTATTTGTTCACTTATTTCACTGGGAATAGTGGCGATGAAGAAGCTGTGCGCTATGCTGTAAGCATGGACGGTTATACCTACTGGGCATTGAATGATAATGAACCGGTAATCGACTCGAAAGTCATCAGCTCCACCGGGGGAGTCCGCGACCCGCATATCCTTCGTTGCGAGGATGGCAAGACTTTCTATATGGTAGTGACAGATATGGTTTCAGCCAATGGATGGAGTTCCAACCGTGCCATGGTTTTGCTGAAATCTACCGACTTGGTCAACTGGTCTCACTCCGTTATCAATATACAGAAGCGCTATTCAGGTCAGGAGGATTTGAAGCGTGTATGGGCTCCGCAGACTATCTACGACCCGGAGGTGGGAAAGTACATGGTGTATTGGTCTATGCTGCATGGCGATGGAGCCGATGTCATATATTATGCTTATGCCAATGCGGAGTTTACGGATTTGGAGGGAGAGCCCAAGCCATTGTTTCTGCCGGAGAACGGGAAATCGTGCATCGATGGAGACATTGTCTATAAGGATGGTGTTTTCCACCTTTTCTATAAGACGGAAGGGCATGGAAACGGCATAAAGGTGGCCACCACCCGTTCCTTGACCTCCGGGGCATGGACGGAAGAACCCGATTACAAGCAACAGACTAAGGAAGCCGTAGAGGGTGCGGGCACTTTCAAACTGATAGGGCAGGATAAGTATATCCTGATGTACGACGTCTATATGAAAGGAAGCTATCAGTTACGGAAACCACTGACTTGAAGAATTTTAAGGTGATAGACAGCGAGGTGAAGATGAACTTCCATCCCCGTCATGGGACCATTATCCCCATTACCCGGCATGAGCTGTTGCGCATTACCGATGAATGGGGCAAGCCGACAGAACTGGGCGCATTGCCCAACAATCCCGTATTGCCGGGTTTCCATGCCGACCCGGAAATCCTTTATTCCCATCAGACCCAAAAGTATTACATCTATTCTACTACGGACGGACAGCCGGGTTGGGGAGGCTGGTATTTCACCGTATTCTCCTCCACGGATTTGAAGACCTGGCAGGATGAAGGCGTCATGCTGGACTTGAAGTCGGAGCAAGTGCCCTGGCAGATGGCAATGCTTGGGCGCCTTGCATTGAAGAGAAAAAAGTGGACGGTAAGTATAAATACTTCTTCTATTACAGTGGAAACCCCAAGAATGGCGGCGGCAAGCAGATTGGAGTGGCTACGAGCGATTCTCCTGCCGGCCCTTTCACCGATTTGGGACGCCCTGTCGTTACTGCCTCACCCGTCGGTGGCGGGCAACAGATTGATGTGGATGTGTTTACAGACCCTGTTTCGGGCAAATCCTATCTTTACTGGGGCAACGGCTACATGGCAGGTGCCGAGCTGAACGACGATATGGTGTCCATCAAGGAAAATACCGTTACGGTGATGACACCGGCGGGAGGCACCTTGCAGGACTATGCTTTCCGCGAAGCAGCTTATGTCTTTTATCGCAACGGGCTCTACTATTTCATGTGGTCGGTAGACGATACCGGTTCGCCCAATTACCATGTGGCATACGGTACATCCAAGTCGCCGCTCGGTCCTATCGAAGTTGCCAAGCAACCCGTTGTGCTGATTCAGAATCCGGAAAAGGAAATTTACGGTCCGGCACACAACGCTGTATTGCAGATTCCCGGTACAGATGAGTGGAGAATCGTTTACCACCGTATTAATAAATGGTACTTGAAAGATGGCCCCGGCGTTCATCGTGAAGTCTGCATAGACCGGATGGAGTTCAATGAAGACGGAACCATCAGGCCGGTGGTGCCTACCTTTTAATTTAATGATATAACATAATAATTTAATACCATGAAGAATAGATTGAAATTACTGGTTTGGTTGTTTGCCCTCTCAGGTCCGCTGGCAGCACAGAGTGTATCTGTCAATGGTCCGGATGGAAAATTGCAGCTTACGGTATCCTGCCCGTCAGCCAACGGCGAAGTGTCTTACGCCGTCACCTACAATGGAAAGCAAATGCTGGAATCTTCTCCCTTGGGGATGGAGACAAATGTGGGTGATTTCTATAGAGGATTGCAGTTGAAGGAACATAAAGTCACAGCTCTTGATACGGTTTATGAACAATCCCGAATCAAAGCTTCGCACATCCATTACCGGGCAAACGAATTGCTTTGTTCATTCGTCAACGGTGAGGGGAAGAATGTGCAGATAACTTTCCGCGTCAGCAACAATGACGTGGCTTTCCGTTACACCCTGCCGAGGGAGCAGGGAAAAGGAAGCGTCACGGTGAACAGCGAACGGACCGGCTTCCGCTTCCCGTCGCAGACCACCACTTTCCTTTGTCCGCAGAGCGACGCCATGATAGGGTGGAAGCGTACCAAACCCAGTTACGAAGAAGAATATAAGGCAGATACCCCGATGAACGAACGTTCGGGTTATGGACATGGATATACATTTCCCTGCTTGTTCAAGGTGGGGGATGACGGCTGGGTACTGCTCAGTGAAACCGGAGTGGACAGCCGTTATTGTGGCTCGCGTTTGAGTGATTGGGATAACGGCGTGTATCGCATTGCTTTCCCCATGCCGGAAGAGAACAACGGCAATGGAACGGTGGCACCTGCCTTTTCCCTGCCGGGCTCCACGCCGTGGCGTACTGTGACGGTGGGGGAAACCTTGAAGCCGATTGTGGAAACCACCGTCCCCTGGGATGTAGTGGAACCACGCTATACCACCACCCATGATTACAAGCCGGGCCGTGGCACATGGAGCTGGATTCTCTGGCAGGACGGCAGCATCAACTACGACGACCAGGTGCGCTATGTTGACTTGGCAGCCGCCATGGGATACGAATATGTATTGATTGACAACTGGTGGGACAACAACATCGGTCGCGACGCATGGAACAGTTTATCAAGTATGCCCGTAGCAAGGGTGTGGAGGTATTTTTGTGGTATAGCTCCAGTGGTTACTGGAACGATATAGAGCAGAGTCCCGTCAACCGGATGGATAACTCCATTGCCCGCAAGCAAGAGATGCGCTGGTTGCAAAGCCAGGGTGTGAAGGGTATCAAAGTAGACTTCTTCGGCGGTGACAAGCAGGAGACCCTGCGTTTGTACGAGGAGATTCTGAGCGATGCCGACGACCACGGTCTGATGGTTATCTTCCACGGCTGTACCTTGCCTCGCGGCTGGGAACGGATGTATCCCAATTACGTAGGCAGCGAGGCGGTGCTGGCTTCCGAGAATCTGGTATTTAGTCAGCATTTCTGTGATAACGAGGCGTTCAATGCCACGCTGCACCCTTTCATCCGCAATGCTGTGGGATGCATGGAGTTTGGCGGTGTGTTCCTGAACAAGCGTTTGAACCGCAGCAACGATGGTGGAACTATTCGCCGCACCACGGACATCTTTCAGCTGGCAACGGCAGTGCTGTTTCAAAATCCTATCCAGAACTTCGCCTTGGCACCTAATAACCTGACGGATGCTCCGCAAATCTGCCTCGACTTTATGAAACAAGTGCCCACTACTTGGGACGAGACCCGTTTCATTGACGGCTATCCGGGAGATATATTGTTCTTGCCCGCCGTCATGGAAACACGTGTACATAGCCGCTGCCAATGCAACGGTGGAACCGTTGAAACTGAAACTTGACCTTCCTATGCTGGCAGGACAAGAGGTGTCTCTGTATAGTGATGACAAGAAGATGCAGCCTCAATTAAAGCTACAGAGGATAAAGGCTGACGGCTCTCTGCAACTCACGGTTCAGCCGCAGGGAGGGGCGGTAATCGTGGAATAAAGAAGGCATGGAGCAACCCTTGTTTTGTAATGATATATCATAACGGATTACTCCTTTTGCAAATCTTTGATTATCAGAGGTCTATAATTGTCCTGATTCAGTCGTATACTGAATGGCATTCACTATACGACTGAATGGCATTCAGAATACGGCTGATTGTGACTATCGAACTAAATGTAAATGATTAATACCGACTTAATACCATGAATGGATTCTTGAAATTATTGTCCTTGTGTCTGTTCTTGACACTGACCGTTCCTTTGCAGGCTATAACGAATGGAGTGGCGAATGAACCCGATTCAGTCTATCTCTTTTCCTACTCCCATGCCGACGGCAGTGGCGGTCTGAAACTAGCCTGGAGTCCCAATGGCAACCGATGGTTCAGCGTGGCAGACGGCAACTCTTTTGTCAACTCGGACTTCGGCCCCTGGGGGCAAATGAAGCGGATGCTGAAACCGCACTTGATGCAGACCCGTGCCGACGACCGTTGGCACTGTATCTGGGAACTGACGGAAAGCGGAAACTCCCTTGCATACGTCGAGTCTCCCGACTTGCTGCAATGGAAAGCGCAGAAATACTTTGACCGTTCTCGCCTTGCCGAATACCGGCCGGCGGAGGTCTATCCTAACGTGCGGAAGGAGGTTCTGCTGAACGGTACCGTACAGCAGGGTTGGATGCAGCGTGTACCGTATGCCACGGTGCAGCGTGTCATCTCCTTTGCAGAGCATAAGAAGTACCGCCAGGCACTCCATGCCGAACGTACCGAGCAAGACCCCGTACGTTTTGCCGGACTGAAACCGGTGGAGGCGACTATCGAAGTGGAGACGGAATGTGCAAAACCCATCAGCAAGCATCTGATAGGTATTTTCTTCGAAGACATCAACTATGCTGCGGATGGAGGACTGTATGCCGAGCTGGTACAGAACCGCGACTTCGAATATTCGTCTAAGGACGGTTCACACCAAGGTTGGGACGGCACATATGCCTGGGCGGTGAAAGAGGGGAATACTTCGGCTGCCGTTACCATTGCCGCTGCGACCCCATTCATCCCAATAACCCTCATTATGCCGTATTGGAGGCGCGTCCCGGAGTGACATTGCAGAACGACGGTTTCGACGGCATCAGCTTGAAGAAAGGGGAGAAGTACGATTTCTCTCTCTTCGCCCGCGTGGCACCGGGCAGCAAGGGAGGCAAGGTGGTTGTTTGCCTGCTCGACCAGACGGGCCGTGAGATTGCCCGCTCTTCCGTCAATGTGTCCTCCAAAGAGTGGAAGAAACAGCAGACGGTGCTGACGGCGAATGCCGACGTGCGTGCCGCCGTCCTCTCGCTCCAGCCGCAGACGGTGGGGACACTGCATCTCGATATGATTTCCCTTTTTCCGCAAAATACATTCAAGGGCCATAAGAACGGCTTGCGTGCCGACCTGGCGCAGACGCTTGCCGACCTGCATCCACGCTTCGTCCGCTTCCCCGGCGGCTGCGTGGCTCATGGCGACGGCATTGATAATATCTATGACTGGAAAGGCTCTATCGGACCGCTCGAAGCGCGTAAGCCGTTGCGCAATCTGTGGGGGTATCATCAGACACGCGGACTGGGCTACTTCGAGTACTTTCGCTTCTGCGAAGATATAGGTGCCGAACCTTTGCCGGTATTGGCAGCGGGCGTGCCGTGCCAGAATTCGGGTACACACACGCACTATGCCGACAATTGTCCGCAAGGGGCCAACAAGGAACTGATGCGCTACGGCCAGCAGGGTGGCATCCCGATGGAAGAGATGCCTGCCTATATCCAGGATGTGCTCGACCTGATAGAGTATGCCAACGGCGATGCGCACCGCACCGTGTGGGGCAGAAAGCGTGCCGAGGCAGGCCATCCCAAGCCTTTCAATCTGAAGTATATCGGCATCGGCAACGAGGATATGATTACCGAAGTGTTTGAGGAGCGCTTTGCCATGATATACAAGGCTGTCAGGGAGAAGCATCCCGAAATTACGGTTGTCGGCACTGTAGGTCCCTTCTACGAAGGCACGGACTATGCGGAGGCTGGCGCCTTGCCACGGAACTGGGCGTGCCCATGGTGGACGAACACTATTACGTGGATCCGGGCTGGATGATTCACAACCAGGACTACTACGACCGTTATGACCGTACCAAGTCCAAGGTCTATCTGGGCGAATATGCCGCCCACCTGCCCGGACGTCCCAACAACATAGAGACAGCGTTGGCAGAAGCTCTCTATCTGACTTCGGTGGAACGTAATGCCGATGTGGTGGAGATGACCTCGTACGCCCCGTTGCTGGCGAAGGAAGGCCATACGCAGTGGAATCCCGACTTGATTTATTTCAATAACACAGAGGTGAAGCCTACCGTGGGCTACTACACACAGCAGATGTACGGACAGAATGCGGGTACGCAGTACATCACCTCGCACGTCACACTGAATAATGGGCAAGAGGCTGTCCGCAAGCGCGTCGGCATTTCGGTGGTAAAGGATGAGGCCACGGGTGACCATATCGTAAAGCTGGTGAACCTGCTTCCGGTAGAGGTTTCCTCTACAGTGAAGCTGAAGGGCATCGACTTGCAGAATCCCTCGGCAGTGAAGACGCTCCTGACGGGTGACCCGAAAGACAAGCAGGCACGTTCCGTGACTTCCACCTTCGACATCGGCGGTACGGAGTTTCCTTATACCTTGCCTGCCTATTCGTTTACGGTGATACGTATCCATGAGAATAAGGGGAAATAAGGATAAATCCGTGTAATTCCGTGCGTGGGAACTTAAAAACTTAAAAGATATGAAACTATTATTGACTTTGGCACTTGTTGCAGCCATGACCGGCAGTGTGTCGGCACAAAAGCAACAGACTTTGCATTCCGGTTATCCCATCGACCCGGTTCCTTTCACTTCAGTGAAGGTGACGGACAGTTTCTGGGGACAACGCTTGAAGGCAAGCCGCGAGGTAACCATCCCGTTGGCTTTCAGTAAGTGTGAGGAAACGGGACGTTATGAAAACTTTGTGAAAGCTACTCATCCCAGTGATGAGTATAAGGTGGGAGGCTTCTCCTTTGACGATACGGATGTCTATAAGACGATTGAAGGTGCAAGTTACTCCTTGCAGACTTACCCGGACAAGAAACTGGAAGAATATATCGACAGCGTATTGGTCATAGTGGCCGCCGCCCAAGAACCGGACGGGTATCTTTACACCGCACGTACCATGAACCCCAAGCATCCGCACGATTGGGCGGGGCCGGAACGCTGGTCGGAGGTGGAGAATTTGAGCCACGAGTTCTATAATCTGGGTCACATGGTGGAAGGGGCTGTGGCTTATTATCAAGCTACAGGCAAGCGGAACTTCCTGGATATAGCTATCCGTTATGCCGACTGCGTATGCAAGAATATCGGTGAAGGCCCCGGACAGAAGCGTGTGATTCCCGGACATCAGATTGCCGAAATGGCATTGGTACGCCTCTATACCGTGACAGGAGATAAGAAATATCTCGACCAGGCCAAGTTCTTCCTCGACGCGCGCGGCACTACGGCACGCAAGGACATCTATTTGCAGTCGCACAAGCCTGTACTGGAGCAGGAAGAGGCAGTGGGACATGCCGTACGTGCTGGTTACATGTATTCCGGTATGGCTGATGTGGCTGCCATTACGGGTGACAGCTCCTACATCAAGGCTATCGACAAGATATGGGAGAATATCGTCGGCAAGAAGATATATATTACCGGCGGTATCGGTGCGCGTCATGCGGGCGAAGCTTTCGGTGATAACTATGAATTGCCGAATCTGACTGCCTACAATGAGACCTGTGCCGCCATCGGCAATGTTTACATGAATTACCGCCTCTTTCTGCTGCATGGCGATTCCAAGTATTTCGACGTGCTGGAACGTACGCTTTACAACGGATTAATCTCCGGCGTTTCATTGGACGGAGGTAAGTTCTTCTATCCCAATCCGTTGTCTTGCGATGGTAAGTATCACTTTAATGCCGACCATACGATTACACGTCAGCCGTGGTTTGGTTGTGCCTGCTGTCCCAGCAACATCAGCCGGTTCATTCCTTCTTTGCCGGGATATGTGTATGCCGTGAAAGACAATCAGGTGTACGTCAACCTTTTCTTGTCCAACCGTGCCGAGCTGAAGTTGAATGAAAAGAAAGTGGTGCTGGAGCAGGAAACCGGATACCCCTGGAACGGAGATATTCGTGTGAAGGTGGCTCAGGGCAACCTGCCGTTTACGATGAATATCCGTATTCCGGGTTGGGTGCGCGGCAGTGTACTTCCGAGTGACCTTTATTCGTATGCCGACGACCTGAAGTTGGGCTATCGTGTATTGGTGAATGGCGAGGAGGTGACCGGTGAACTTCGTAAAGGCTATCTCCGGATAGACCGGAAGTGGAAGAAAGGGGATGTGGTAGAGGTGCATTTCGACATGCAACCCCGTGTGGTGAAAGCCAATGAAAAAGTGGTTGCCGACCGTGGACGGGTGGCCGTTGAGCGTGGTCCTATCGTTTATTGTGCCGAGTGGGCCGATAATGATTTTAATATACAGAATATCATCCTGAACCGTCATCCGAAATTCCAGGTGACGGAGAAGCCCGAACTGCTGTATGGCATCAACGAAATTACCACAGAAGTGCAGGCTCTTGGTTTTGATGCTGCCGGAAAGTTGCAACCAGAGATGTGACGCTGACCCTGATACCTTATTATGCATGGGCACACCGGGGTGAGGGCAAGATGGATGTATGGTTGCCGGTAAATAGGATTGATGTAGAATAGGTAAGTATGTCGTCATAATTTAGCTTATGCTATCGTTATAAACAGATTAAAACCATGAAAAGACTTTTATTTCTATTGACATTGTTCGTTGTTCTTGGCATGCAGGCGCAACAGCATGTGATGACTGTTGATGTATCAAAACCGACGGCTCGGATAAATCCTGCCATGTATGGAATCTTCTTCGAAGACATTAATTTCGGTGCGGACGGTGGTTTGTATGCCGAACTGGTAAAGAACCGCTCTTTTGAGTTCCCGCAGCCGCTGGTGGGGTGGATACCTTTTGGCGAGGTGACGGTACAGGACGAGCGGCCCTGCTTCGACCGCAATCCGCATTATGTGCGCATTACCAATGACGGCTGTCTTTTGCGTGCCGGACTGGATAATGAAGGTTATCGTGGCATCGGCCTGAAAAAAGGAGAAGATTACCGTTTCTCCGCCTATGTCCGTACGCCGGATACCAAACCAATGAAGCTTTCCGTCGAACTGGTGAATTCCAACGGAGAGAATCTCCTGAAGAAGGAACTGGAAGTGAAAGGCAGTGAATGGCAGAAGCTGACGGCTGTGCTGAAAGCTCCTTTTACCGATGTTCGCTCGCGTCTGCGTGTTGTGTTGCAGACGGAGGGTACGGTAGATATGGACCACATCTCTCTCTTCCCGGTGAACACTTGGAAGAAGCGTGAGAATGGATTGCGTGCCGACTTGGTACAAGCCCTCTATGACCTCAATCCCGGAGTATTCCGTTTTCCCGGCGGTTGTATCATCGAAGGCAACAGCCTTGCCACCCGTTATCAATGGAAGAATTCCGTGGGTCCGGTAGAGAACCGTCCTTTGAACGAAAATCGCTGGAACTATACATTCAAGCATAAAGCTTTCCCGGATTATTTCCAGAGTTACGGACTTGGCTTTTACGAATATTTCCTGCTGAGTGAAGACCTCGGTGCAGAGCCTCTGCCGGTACTGAGCTGCGGGCTGTCCTGCCAATACGAAAGCAACGAAGTGGTTCCCCTTGGAGAACTCGGCCCGTACGTGCAGGATGCCCTCGACCTCATCGAGTTTGCCAACGGTGCTGCAACCTCCAAGTGGGGAAAGGTGCGTGCCGATATGGGACATCCCGAACCGTTCGGTCTGAAAATGATTGCCATCGGCAATGAACAGTGGGGGGAAGTCTATCCCGAGCGTCTGGAAGTGTTCACGAAAGCCATCCGTGCGGAATATCCCGATATGCAGATTGTAGGTTCTTCCGGTCCGAGTGCAGATGGGGACAAGTTCGATTACCTCTGGCCCGAAATGAAACGCATCGGGGTGGATTTGGTGGACGAGCATTATTATATGGCTCCCGACTGGTTCTTTGCCAATGCTGCCCGCTATGATGACTATGACCGTAAAGGACCGAAAGTCTTTGCCGGTGAATATGCATCGCATGACCACCCCACCGGGAAAGCCAATAATTTCTTGGCGGCACTGTCCGAAGCAGCTTTTATGACGGGACTGGAACGTAATGCCGATGTGGTGCGCCTGGCTACCTATGCTCCGTTGTTTGCCCATGTGGATGCCTGGCAGTGGAATCCCGATTTGATTTGGTTCGACAATCTCCGTATGATGCGGACTCCCAACTATTACGTACAGCAGATGTACGGTATGAATGCCGGAACAGATGTGCTGAACCTGCAAATGGACGGAAAACCGTGACGGGGCGGGACAGCCTTTATGCATCGGCAGTGCTGGATGCTCCTACGGGAGAAGTAATTCTGAAGCTTGTCAATGCGGGCAGCAGATCGGAGAAGGTACAGATAGAGTTCAGCGGATTGAAGAAGCGGCAGCTTGTCTCGGGTTCCTGCACCTATTTGCAAAGTGATGACTGGAAAGCCAAGAATACACTGGAGCAGGAGGCTATTGTTCCACGTATTCGTCCGGTGGAGGTGGCTTCCCGTTCTCTGAGCCTGGAGCTTCAGCCTCGTTCGTTCGGAGTCTATCGTTTGCGGATAAGTACTCAATCAAAATAAATTCCCATTTAGTCACCTATTTAATTATGTGAACTAGTTATGAACACTTATTTAAAGAATTAAATTCAGCCTTTTTTGAACGATTATTCTTCCTTTTAATTATAGGATAGGCGTATCTTTGTGACGGCATACCGGTTCTGCTTGTATGCCGTTGCTAATTTTTATAAACTATTTACCATGAAGAAACATTTCATTACCGGACTGCTTGCGACTTTTGCCATTGCCGCAAGCGCACAGTCCTTCACTGAATGGCAAAACCCTGAAGTGAATGCCGTGAACCGTGCTCCGATGCACACCAACTATTTTGCCTATGAGTCGGCAGATGCTGCGGCTCGTGGAGCAAAAGAACATTCTTCCAATTACATGACTCTGAACGGTATCTGGAAATTCTTCTGGGTGAAGAATGCCGATGCCCGTCCCACGGATTTCTGGAAAGTGGGGTTCAACGACAAGGGATGGAGCGATATGGCCGTTCCCGGTATGTGGGAACTGAACGGTTTCGGCGCCCCTATCTACGTGAATACCGGATATGCCTGGCGCAATCAGTTCAAGAACAATCCACCGCAGGTGCCAACGGAGAATAACAATGTAGGTTCCTACCGTCGTGAGATTGTAATACCTGCCGACTGGAAGAGTAAGGACATCATTGCTCATTTCGGTTCCGTGACTTCCAATATGTATTTGTGGGTAAACGGCAAGTACGTAGGTTATAGTGAGGACAGCAAACTGGAGGCTGAATTCAACCTGACACCCTACTTGAAGCCGGGACAAAAGAATCTGATAGCCTTTCAGGTATTCCGCTGGTGTGACGGGACGTATCTGGAAGACCAGGACTTCTTCCGTTATAGCGGTGTAGGGCGCGATTGCTACTTGTATGCCCGTGACAAGAAGCGCATTCAGGACATCCGTGTCACTCCCGATTTGGATACTGCTTATAAGAACGGTTCCCTGAAAGTACAGCTTGATGTGAAGGGTGGCGGCAATATCAGTCTTGAACTGCTGGACGCTGCCGGAAAACAGGTGCTACAGCTGTCGCCAAAGGTAACGCTACTGCCTTGATAAATGTGGAGAATCCTCATAAGTGGACGGCGGAAACGCCCTACTTGTATACCTGCGTGCCACTTTGCAAGGCAGCAGTGAAGTGATTCCCGTAAAGGTGGGCTTCCGAAAGATAGAGCTGAAAGGAAGTCAGATACTTGTCAACGGCCAGTCCGTTCTCTTCAAGGGAGCCAACCGCCACGAGATGGATCCGGACGGTGGTTACGTCATTTCTCGCGAACGCATGATTCAGGATATTCAGGTGATGAAGCAGTTCAACCTGAATGCCGTGCGCACCTGCCACTATCCCGACAATAATCTCTGGTACGACCTCTGCGACCAATATGGTATTTACGTAGTGGCCGAAGCCAATATCGAATCCCACGGAATGGGTTATGGGGAAGAGACACTTGCCAAACGTGAGGACTATAGGAAAGCACATATGGAGCGTAACCAGCGCAATGTGCAGCGTAGCTCAATCATCCCAGCATCATTTTCTGGTCTTTGGGCAACGAAGCCGGCTATGGCGCTAATTTCGAAGCTGCCTACGATTGGATAAAGGCTGAAGACCCGAGCCGTGCCGTACAATATGAACAAGCCGGTAAAACTGGCAAGACAGACATCTATTGCCCGATGTATTATGGCTATGACGGATGTAAGAAATACAGTGAGGATGATTCTATGACAAAGCCCCTGATTCAGTGCGAATATGCTCACGCGATGGGAAACTCGCAAGGAGGTTTTAAAGAATATTGGGATTTGGTGCGTAAATATTCCAAATTCAAGGTGGCTTTATTTGGGATTTTGTTGATCAGTCTGTACGTTGGACAGGAAAAAACGGTAAGATGATTTATGCCTACGGCGGTGACTTTAACCGTTTTGATGCCAGCGATGGTAACTTCTGCGATAACGGTCTTATCAGCCCCGACCGTGTGCCCAATCCCCACATGTATGAGGTAGGCCGTATCTATCAGGACATCTGGACTACTCCGGCCGACTTGAAGAACGGCGAAATCAATGTGTTCAATGAATACTTCTTCCGTGATCTTTCTGCCTATTATATGGAGTGGGAGGTACTGAAAGGCGGTAAGGTGATACGGACCGGTCGTGTGGATAATCTGAATGTAGCTCCCCAACAGACAGCCAAAATCAAGTTGGACTTGGGCAAGACTTGCCAATGCACCGAGTGGTTGCTGAATGTTTCCTATAAGCTGAAGAACCGTGAAGGATTGCTTTCCGCCGGACATGTAGTGGCAAAAGACCAGTTGACGCTCAATCCTTACCAAGCTCCTTCCATGGAATTGAAGAACTGCGAACAGAGCAATATCGAGATGACGGCTCCCCAAGTACAGGATAACGATTGGAACTACCTCATCGTCTCCGGTGATGCTTTCCGCGTAGAAATCAACAAGCACAACGGTTATCTGACCAAGTACGAAGTGAATGGCCGGGATATGATTAAAGACGGCGAGGCTTTAAAACCAAACTTCTGGCGTGCGCCTGTTGACAACGACTACGGTGCCAATCTGCAACGCAAATATATCGCTTGGAAGAATCCGGAAATCAAACTGACCTCTTTCAAACAGCGCACGGAGAACAATCAGGTGATTGTAGAATCTGCTTACGACATGCCGGGTGTTTCAGCTAAGCTGAACCTTGTTTATGTCATCAACAATGCCGGTGCCGTCAAGGTGACCCAGAAGCTGACTGCCGACAAGAATGCCAAAGTATCGAACATGTTCCGTTTCGGTCTGCAGATGCCTATGCCGCGCAGCTTTGAAACCGTTGAATACTATGGACGCGGTCCGGTTGAAAACTATATTGACCGTAATCATTGCGCCGACTTAGGCATTTATCGCCAAAGTGTGGCTGAGCAGTTCTATCCCTACATCCGTCCGCAGGAAAATGGAACAAAGACCGATATTCGTTGGTGGAAGATGTTGGATCAGTCTGGTAATGGCATCAAGATTGTGGCGGCCGCTCCCTTCTCCGCATCTGCCTTGCACTATACCATCGAGTCTTTAGATGAAGGCTGGAGCAAAGAGCAAGGACACTCGCAAGAGGTGGATGAAGCTGATTTGACTAATCTCTGTATCGACAAGGTGCAAGCTGGTCTGGGTTGCGAAGACAGTTGGGGACGTATAGCCCGTCCGGAATACCTGGTGCCATACGCTGATTATGAGTTTACGTTCATCCTTTTTCCCGTATGCCATAGTATCGGAATAGAATAATATTTCTTCTCAGTGTATTACATACTGAGAAACAGATTTTATAACACTGAAGCGGTCGCCTTTCCGATGGGGGAGGGTGACCGCTTTGTGTTGATGTTTTGCTTGCTTCTGTATATTTCTTTGTTTTATTGTTTCTGATTTCGGCAAATGCAATCCGTCAGATGGTCGTTGATAAACCCCGAAGCTTGCAGATGCATAGCAAATGGTAGAGCCGAAGAACTTGAATCCCCGTTTTTCATGTCTTTGCTCATGGCATCTGATTCGGGAGATGATACCGGAATCTCACTCAATGACTGAAAATGATTGATAATGGGGTTCCGGTCGGGGAAGAAGGATAGCGTATAGTTGTAAAAGCTGCCGAATTCTTTCTGTATGACAAGAAACTGCTTTGCATTGGTGATGGTCGACTTGATTTTCAGACGGTTTTTCACGATGCCGTCAAAGTGCATCAGCCGTTCCACGTCTTCGTCGGTCATTTGCGCCACTTGCGCGGCATCGAAATTGCAAAAGGCTTTGCGGTAGCCTTCCCGCTTTTTGAGGATGGTTATCCAGCTCAGTCCCGCCTGGGCACTTTCCAATACAAGAAACTCGAATAGTGTCTTGTCGTCTGTTACCGGTTTTCCCCACTCTTCATCGTGGTATTTCACATACAGCTCGTAGGTTCCGCACCAGCCGCAACGTCCGTTTATAATGTCTTGCATAAGCGTTATTTTTGTAATGAGGTGCTAAGGTAGTGCTTTCATTCCGAATAAACAAATCTATCTATTCTAAATGGATAGATTTGTTTATTCGGAATGGAATGTTTATATTTGTATCTGAATATAAATGACATAGCCCTATGATAAGCAAATCGGATATAGTAGAAGCCATACGTGTGCAACGTGAACGGTTGAGGAAATTTCAAAGTTTCCGACGTGACCTATTGTTGTCTTTACCTCCCTTGGTAGCAGACTATGCACTGATTATATCTGGTATTCGCCGTTGTGGTAAGAGTACATTGCTGGCACAATTATCGGTGGATAGATACAAGCCGGAAGAGGTGCTCTCCTTGAATTTTGATACCCCTTTACTGTATGGATTTGAATTCAGTGATTTCCGTATAGTGGATGAAGTTATTAAGGAACATGAAGGGTGTATCGCTCTTCTTTTTGACGAAATACAGATTGTTGATGGTTGGGAGGTGTATATTCGGGGCAAGTTGGATGAAGGGTTTTATGTGGGAATCACCGGCTCCAATGCTTCGATGTTGAGTCGTGAATTGGGCACGAAGTTGACAGGAAGACATATTACGAAAGAACTGTTCCCTTTTTCGTATGCTGAATATTGCGGTTTTACGGGTAAGACTATCGGTGACAGTTCCTTGTACGACTATCTGCATCAGGGTGGCTTCCCTCAATACTTGCAACTGGATGATCAGGATGTTCTGACGGATTTAGTCAATGATATAGTATATCGTGATATTGCCGTGAGATATAATATACGTGATGACCACTCTTTGAAAAGTCTCTTGGCCTATTTGATGGGGAATGTGGGCAATCTGGTGTCTGCTACAAAACTGAAACAGATACTGGGAATGAAAAGTACTTCTACTGTGTCTGATTATTTCTCTTATTTCGAACAGACTTACTTGATAAACTTTGTTCCGAAATTTTCATATTCATATAAAGCGCAACTGTTGAACCCGAAGAAAGTGTATTGTGTGGACAATGGTGTTGTATTTGTCACCTCTCCATCTTTCACCCGTGATGAGGGTCGGAGGCTGGAGAACATGGTTTTTGCGGAATTGCGTCGCCGTTATTCTGAGATATTCTATTATAATGAGAACCGGAAGGAATGCGACTTTATAGTTGTACGCAATTCTGTGCCCCAGCTTGCCATCCAGGTATGCTATGCCTTGACCGCAGAAAACCGGAAAAGGGAAGTAGATGGCTTACTGGATGCCTTGTCTTTCTTCAAGATGGGGCATGGACTGATACTCACTTATAACCAACATGACAAATTTTCCGTAGGAGATAAAACGATAGAAGCATTGCCGGTGTCTGAATATTTTAAAGACTAATCTTCTTGTCTCTTGCACTCCACCACATGATACAGCGTGCCGAACCGTGTTCTGCGGGACGGCACTTCATGTTTCTGCAGTATCCTTCCGAATACATTCACTCTCTTGGTGGACAGCGGGATGGCGCTGTACCGGCGCAGGCGGTTCAGTATTTCGGCAGAAGACAGCCATTCTCCCTCCTCGTCATTTCCGGCAACGCGGAAATAGTGGTAGAACAGTTGCTCTTCGGGCGGTATCTGTTCGAAATCGTGGTTGTTTTCCGTCATAATCCGTTCGTCCGACTGGTCGAACCAATAGCGTTCGCCGTGGTCCAGTTCGTGCATGGCCTGGGCATAAAGCTGGTTGTAGTCTATCGGGCGGTTGGTGTCTATTGCTTCCGTCACTTCTATGCAGATGAACCGGCGACTGCCGCTGGGGTCGGTCAGCAAGTCCTTCTGGTTGCTGGTGGCGATGAACGAGGCGTATCGGCGCATCTCGAGCACGGCATTGGCGTATGGCTTGCGCACGTTGACCACCGGCTTCTGGAGGATATGTTTCAGGAATCCTTGCTGGGTGCTGCTTATCTGGTCGAATTCATCGATGTTGATGAGCGCAAAACGGTTGAGGTAAAGTTCGGCGTCGCGCTTGCGCGAGAAGTCGATGCTGTCCGTATAATAGGCACGCAGCTCGGGTGGGACGATGCTTCGGCAAAAGGTGCTTTTGCGGGTGCCTTGTGCACCTACCAATAAGGGGGAGACGCTGTTGGTATATTTCTTGTCGGTATTGCCGCGCCAGTGTGCCACCATGTTGAGAAACCAGCGGTGGAACAGTTCGGCCCAGTACAGGTTGTTGCAGGGTACTGTCCGGGCGAGTGCCAGGATACGGTCTTTCCCGTCCCAGTGCGGAAGGTCGTACAGATAATCTTCCAGCGGATTGAATACCGGGATGCGGTTGGAGTAGATGTACCGGCTGATGTCTCTGTCCCACAAGGGAATGCCTTCCGACTGTGCATCCAGTGCAATGCTGTTCAGCGTGCGCTTGTCGATGGGGGAGAAGCGGAAACGGAACGAGTGGCGTTCACGGTATTCCACTTCGCCCACCTGGGTATTGTAGCGGAAGTCGTAGCGGCGTTTCATGAACTCGTCCGTCTGTATGGCAAGTCTTTGCTCTTTGCTGAGGCTGCTTTGGGTATTGAAGCCTTTGTTCTCTTGGTAAACGCTTCTTACAATCTGCCGGATGACAGTCTCTTTTTGGCGCAGATAATAATGGAAATAGGTACGCTTCACGGTCTCTTCTTCGGGGATGCCCGAACGGAAACAGTTCTCGGCAAGGCGTACGGTCAGGGAGTGCAGGCTGTTGTCGGCACCGGCACCCGTCGCTTCGGCGAAAGTCTTCTGCAAGGCGGCTTCAAACAGCATGATGATGGCTTCTTCGGCTTCATATCCCGGCACGGCGCGCGTCAGGGGTGACTTCTCGTCTTGCAGGGCTTCCCGATAGGTGGTTTCGTCGGGCATGGAGACGGGCTGTGCAAGATAGAACTGTATGGAGTCCGGGCGGTACATGGCTTCGGGGTCGAAGGAGAGGCGGGAGTACTGTTCCAGCTTGGGCTCTTTCAGCAGAATGTCGAAAGGCAGTTGGGGCTGGTAGCATTTCACGGCAAGGCGGTAGGCATGGGCGTGGAATACTTCGGCTTCTTCCCGTTTGCCCGGCAGCGAATTGTTCGGACGGGTGAAGGTAGTCCAAATCTTTACAGTCCGTCCGCTGGAACCGGTGAATACGAGCCGCGTCTGGGGCTGTTCCCAGGCAAGACGTTTCACAAGGGCTATTTCGGACTTGCCGGAAAGCGGGCCTACGGTCAGTTCCACGATGCCGTTGTAGGTTTTCATCTGGCAGACACCGTTCGTCTTGCGGAATTCGGCTGCCGGGAGTACTTTGGGCAGTCGGTCTGCCTCGTTGCAGCGCTTGCCGGGCAAGCAGTATCGCAGTTGCTGGCGGAAAGTGGATACGGGCTGGGTTTTGGTCTCCGTTTTGATTTTCTGTAGGAAGGTGTCCAAGTCTGTCGTGCTCAGTGTCAGATTCCCGTCTTTTTCTCTCAGTTGGGTGATTTTCATTTCTATTTTTTGTTTTGTCACATGCAGGCAAAATGGTTTGCTTACAGTGTACTAAGGTACGACAATTAGGCTCTTTTTGCAAGTGATTCCATGCTTTTTTAGGTCGATTCCAGCGTTTTTCTGTGGAAAATCTGATGTTTTGAGTCGAAAAAGCTGGTGATTTGGGATGCTTTGTGCAGACTTCCACGCTGGTTTTGCTTGTCGGAACAATAGTTTCCGGCTATTGAAACAAAAGGTTTTACTTGTTGAAACCAATGGTTTTCCTAAGGGAAACTCTCAGTTTCTCTTGTTGAAACTTTTGTTTTAGAAGGTTAAAACCAATAGTATTTGCTTAAGAAACTAAAAGTTTCATACTGAGAACTAGGCATATAGCACTATTCTGTGGTGAATGAAGTAAGTATCGGATACTGCTTTTGTTATGGCGTGATGGATGGTTGTGAAGATTTTTATCTATCACGGGTATCTTTCACGCTTTAATCGGTTTATAATCAAAAGGATATCCCCCTCTGCGTGATAGCATGACAGATGTTTTTCAAAAATAAACTTTGTAAGAGCTGAGCTGTCCGGATGCTTCAATCGTTGTAGCTGTATTCTTCGCTGTATCTCTCGAATTTCGGTTCTTCGGCAATTCCGTATTGTTTGAAAACCTGACGGATATATGCTTGTGCCTTTGGAAACAAGCCTTGTTCCTGGCGGTAAAAGCGATAATAGGTGGTCTTGCCAAAGTGTCCTACAAGCTGGTTCCTCATCGGGGCTGCACATTTGTGGGGTACATTGTCCAGCAGATGCCGGATGCCCCATGCTACTCGGTACTTTTGGGCTTTCCGAAATAGGCAGTCGGTGGTATCGGCAGGGATACGGTTCGGGTTGATGATACTTAAGGTGGGATATTGCGAGGTACAATTGATAGCGGCCAGATGGTGCAGGCATTCTTCCTTATGGATGCACTGGCTGTGGAAGCAATGCGCAAAGCCATAAGGCACAGACTGGTAGTCGAATTTATTTTTCATATGTTGTTTGCTTGTCTACGGTTAGGGTGTAGAACACGGCTGTAAAGGTAAGGAATAAAGTTGTTATAACAAGGCTTTTCTTGAAGGAGTTAGAGGGGGAGCACGGCTCTTTCATTTAAGGGAGTTATCGGGAGTTAGAAGGAGTTATCGCCCTCTAACTCCTTCAGGAAAAGCCTCGTTTGAAGTATTTGCAGACAAAAAAAGAGTATAATTCTTCTTTAAAGTGAGCTGAACTTGCTATATTTGTCATAATTCCTAATATCTGGTATATGAAAAATAGAGTAAGTTTTTTTTGTCTGCATACGTGTCTTCTCCTGTTCAGCTGTTGGACAATGTATCCTGCCTTGGGGCATGCGGCTGATGGGGATGTTATTTCCCGTTTGAAGTTCAAGCAGATTTCTACATTAGACGGATTACCGACGGATGAGGTCCAGAAAATATATCAGGATAAGGAAGGGTTTTTGTGGTTTGCCACCCGGTATGGTTTCTGTAAATACGACGGTTACCAGATTACTGTCTATAAATCGAGCTTGAATACTCCCGGTTTGTTGACCAGTAACAACATTTATTGTTTTGCCGATGACAATGACGGCTTCTTGTGGATTGGTACACAAGAGGGGTTGAACACACTCAATAAGAAAACCGGAGAAATCCGTCAATATACTGCGCCTGCCATTCCCAACAATGCGGTCTCATGCCTGTTGGTCACCCGGGAAAATGAGGTATGGATTGGTACGGATTCTGGCTTATGCCGGTATGTGGCAGAGAAGGACTCCTTCGTGATGTATGACGGCAAGTCCACCGATGGTATATTTCCCGCAGCTTCCATTAAATCGTTGTTCGAGGACTCGGATGGGGATTTGTGGGTCGGTACCTGGTCCAGTGGTCTTTTTCGTTATTCCCGGAAGGAGGATAAATTCTATGCATATCCCAAAATCAATGAACGGAACTCGGCACATGTTATCTATCAGGATTCAAACCGGAAAATGTGGGTCGGTGGCTGGGATTGCGGATTATTTCTCTTGAATCACCCAAAGGATATGGCAAACGTGTCTTATACGCATTATTCGCATAGGATAGGGGATGATGCCAGCTTGTCGGACAATATTGTTTATGATATTGTGGAGGATGTACACACCCATACCTTGTGGATAGGGACCCGGGTGGGGCTGAGCATTATGAAGCAGGAGAATCCCGGTACATTCATTAATTACAAGTCGTTGCATTCGGCATATCATATACCTTGTGATGAAATAAATTCACTGTTGCGCGACCGCTTCAATAATATCTGGCTGGGTTCCATTGGCGGCGGTGTCCTGATGATAGACACGAAACAATCTCCGTTTGCTTTCTATTCTTTGAATCTGGCAGAGGATGACGTGCTACTACTGCCGTCCGCGCTTTGTTTGCCGATGCAGATAAAGACCTTTGGCTGGGTACCGGAAGTTATGGGCTGGCACGCAAGGATTATGAAACCGGTGTGTTGTCGTTCTTTTCCCATATCCCGGAATTCTCGGATATTCCCAGTGTACCCACGGTCAATTACATTATTCAGCGTAAGAATGGAGAAGTATGGTTCGCTACCTATGACGGTGGTATCTTGATTTATGAGAAAGGAGAGAAAGTGAAGGTGCTGACTGAATCCGACACGCCTTATCTCTATTCGGATTGCGTTTCGGCCTTGTGTGAGGACAGTAAGGGGAATTGTTGGGTAGGCTGTCGCGGCGGTATGGGAATCAGTTTGGCCGATGGAGGGCATTATAGGTTCGGAACACTTTCTTTTGCCGGAGGCGGGTTGGCGGATTGGTATCATGTGAAGGACATTGTGGAGGATGCGGATGGCAGCTTCTGGATTGCGACAGCCAACTATGGAATTATACATATTATGGGGGATGTGTTGCATCCCGAAACGCTGAAATATAGTAACTATAGTTATAACAACGGCCAGCTGGCAACGAACTCGGTGTTGTGTTTGCATGTGGATAAATCGGGAAGGCTATGGGCCGGAACTGAGGGAGGAGGGTTGTATCTATATGATTATAAGGAAAATGTATTTACGGAAAAGAATCAGGAATATCAGCTGTCTGCGACATGATAGGGTCTATAGAGGAAGACAGGCAAGGGTGTCTATGGATGGGGACTAATATGGGCTGGTACAGCTTTTTGTACCGATGGACGAGAATTTGGCTACGGTCCGTGTCTATACGACAGCAGACGGTCTGCAGGATAACTTTTTCATATCACAGTCTTCTTGCAGTAGGGAGGGCGAGTTATTCTTTGGAGGAAATAAGGGTTATAACAGTTTCCTTCCTGCATCTCTGGAGAAAGACAATGAAGCTGTGCCTTATCTGATTACGGATATAAAAATCTTCAACCGTTCTTTTGCGGTATTGGAACCGGAGGTCAGAGAACGGATTTCTTCTGTCATGCCTTCGTTTACGCGGAAGTTAGATCTGCCTTACGGATATAATAATTTCAGTATTGAATTCGCATCCCTTACTTATAAGAATCCCGGTTTAAATCGGTATGCTTATCAGCTTGTAGGTTTTGACAAGGATTGGCAATATACGGATGCCAACCGCCGTTTTGCCTATTATAATAATTTGAAGAGCGGTACTTATCGGTTCCGTCTGAAAGCCACCAATGAAAATGGCATTTGGAGTCAGGAAATCCGTGAACTTGAGGTGGTGGTATTGCCACCGTTCTGGGCTACATGGTGGGCTTATATCATTTATGCACTGATAGGGGCAGCTATTGTCTGCTTCATTCTCCGGACAGCAAAGAACAGGATGCAGCTGCGTAATGAGCTGCATCTTCGGGAGATGGAGAAGTCCAAACTGGAAGAACTGAATCATGCCAAATTGCAGTTCTTTACAAATATCACGCATGAACTGCTGACTCCGCTGACCATTATCTCGGCTACCGTCGATGAGTTGAAGATGCGGTTTCCCGGGCATGACGACCTTTATACGGTAATGGGTAGCAATATCAGCAGGCTCATCCGTCTGTTGCAGCAGATTCTTGAATTTCGTAAAGCAGAAACCGGCAATCTGAAGTTGCGTGTCTCTCCAGGAGATGTGGCGGCGTTTGTGAAAAATGAAGCCGAATCTTTCCTGCCGCTTGTCAAAAAGCGCAAGATACATTTCTCCGTACTCTGTAATCCGGAGTCGATTATCGGTTATTTTGATACGGACAAGCTGGACAAGATTCTCTACAACCTGCTTTCCAATGCCGCCAAATATAATAAGGAGGGTGGCTATATACAAGTCACGCTGATGTATGCCGAAGACAGGGACTTCGTCCGGTTGCATGTAAAGGATAATGGCAGTGGCATTTCAAAGGACAAGCAGAAGAGCCTCTTCAAGCGGTTCTACGAGGGGGATTACCGGAAGTTCAACACCATTGGTACGGGCATCGGCCTTTCTTTGGTAAAGGACTTGGTGGAGCTGCATGGAGGAAGCATTGAAGTGGAGAGCGAGGAAGGCCGGGGAACGGAATTCATCGTGACCTTGCCCGTAGACCGCTCTTACTTTAAGGAAGAACAGATTGATGAGGAAGCTGTACTTCCGGTACAGAAAACCGTTACCTATCTTGAAGAGGAGAATGCGGAGAATGTGGTTGCTGAAAAGCCCAAAGCGCATACCATACTGGTGGTGGAGGACAATGAGGAGCTTTTGCAGTTAATGGTCCGGCTGCTGAAACGTGAATACAATGTCCATACGGCCGAAAACGGTCAGGAGGCTGTGACTGTGCTTGACAATGAGGATATTGACCTGATTGTTTCGGACGTGATGATGCCCGTAATGGACGGCATCGAGTTTTGCAGGTATGTGAAGAACAAGTTGGAACTCAGTCATATTCCCGTGATTCTTCTGACAGCCAAGAACAAGGAGGAAGACCGTGCCGAAGCTTATGAAGTGGGGGCGGATGCCTTTATCAGTAAACCGTTCAACCTGGCCGTGCTGCATGCACGCATCCGCAATCTGCTGAAATACAAAGAACGCAAGGCGCATGACTTTAAGAACCAACTGGTGTTCGAAATCAAGGAACTGGACTATACTAGCATTGATGAGGACTTCATGCAGCGTGCCATTGACTGCGTAAACCGCCATCTGGAAGATTCAGACTTCGACCAGCCCCAGTTTGTGGAGGAGATGGGCACCAGCAAGTCCACCCTTTACAAGAAACTGAAATCCCTGACGGGACTGAATACTTCTGCCTTTATCCGTAACATCCGTCTGAAAGCGGCCTGCCGCATTATGGAGGAGAAGGGGAGTTCTGTGCGTGTTTCCGATCTGGCGTATGCGTCGGTTTTAATGACCCGAAATATTTCAGTTCTTGTTTCAAAAAGGAATTCGGCATGTTGCGACGGAATATCAGGAACGCTTCATACAGTCATAGATCAAGTCAAATTATGCTTCAATTAGGTCGAATAACTAAAATTCTACCTCGTAGAAGCATTATTGGAGGTCTTCCTATCAGCATTCGCCTACATTTGCCATTGTTTTCACGGTTAAAATGAAGAGTGAAAGTGAAACAATTAATGTTTAATCTTAAAGTTTATACAATGAAAAGACAGAGATTCTTTGAAGGACTCGGGCTGAAAGTGTATGTCACTTTGGCCATTTGTATGGCCCTTCTGTTGAATGTTCAGTTCTTGAACGCACAGAGTTCGACAATCAATGTAAAAGGTGTGGTTAATGATGCGATGGGACCGGTGATTGGCGCCAGTGTAGTGGAGAAAGGGAATGCGACGAATGGAACAATTACCGACATTGACGGTAATTTCTCTTTGAAAGTCCCTTCGGATGCCACTTTGACAATCAGCTTTATCGGTTATAAGACGGTAGAGCTGCCGGTGGCTGGAAAAACATCCTTTACTGTGACTCTGAAAGAAGACAGCGAAATGCTGGACGAGGTGGTAGTGGTAGGTTTCGGCACGCAGAAGAAGGTGAACCTGACAGGTTCTGTGGGGCTGGCTACGGCGAAGGAAATTGAAGCACGTCCGGTAGCGAATGCCACGCAGGCATTGCAGGGCTTGGTACCGGGCTTGCAGATTACGACCAATACCGGTGAACTGGACAAGAATATGTCCATCAATATCCGTGGCAACGGTACCATCGGTGACGGCTCAAGCGGAAGTCCGCTGATTTTGATTGACGGTATGGAAGGTGACATCAATACGGTGAATCCGCAGGACATCGAGAATATTTCTGTATTGAAGGATGCTGCCGCTTCCTCTATTTATGGGTCGCGTGCACCGTTCGGTGTTATCTTGGTGACTACCAAGAAAGGCAAATCGGGCAAGCCGACTATCAACTACAACAACAGCTTCCGCTTCAACAGTCCGGTGAATCTGCCGGAGATGATGGACTCCTATACCTTTGCCAACTACTTCAATGAGGCTGCACGCAACGGTCAGGACAATGCCCAGTTCTCTGATACAGTGATGCAGCAGATGCTTGACTTCCAGGCTGCGGGAGGTACTAATCGTGGCGGTTTGCTACTGATGGCAATGTATGGGGTAAACCGGCAGGCGACCCGTTTACTACGGCGTATGCCAATACTGACTGGTTTTCCGAAATCTACAAGGGCTCTTCCTTCTCGCAAGAACATAATTTCAGTGTAAGCGGTGGTGGTGACAAGTTCAATTATTATGCTTCATTGGGCTATCTGGATCAGAATGGTTTGCTCCGTCATGGTTCCGATGACTTGAAGCGCTATAATGCTACTGCCAAATTTGGTGCCGAGCTGACCAAATGGTTGAAGTTCAATTACAGCTTGCGTTATGTCCGTCAAGACCTTGGCCGTCCTACCAATTTTGGTGGCGGTTTGTATGAGAGAATCGGCCGTCAGACTTGGCTAATCTTCCGGTTTATGATGAAAACGGCTATTATTTTAATGGTAATGCCGATACGCCGGCGATGTCACTTGCATTGGGTGGTGAGCGCGATGTGCAGACAGATAAGGTTTATCATCAAGCAAGCTTGGTATTCGAACCCGTGAAGAATTGGATTACCAATGTTGAGTTCAACTATAGTACCAATTCTATAGATACACGTGAAACCGGACTTCCTTACTATAACCACGATGTGAGTGGAAATATTGTGGATACGCAAGGAACCTCAAGTCTCTATCAAGACTACAAGAAAGAGAGCTACATGAACTGGAATATTTACTCCACTTATTCTCTTGCTATCAATGATGATCATAATTTTAAGGTAATGGGTGGTTTTCAGTCCGAAGAAATGCGCCAGAAGTTTTTTAGTGCCAAAGGATATGGTTTGCAGGTGGAAGACCTTCCGGAACTGGACTTGATTTCGAATATTGACGGCGCCGGTAAGGATAAGGTGCCCGAGGTGGGTGGCTATCGTAATGAGTGGGCCACAGCGGGTTTCTTTGGCCGCTTGAACTATGATTATAAAGGTCGTTATCTGGCAGAGGCCAATTTGCGCTATGATGGTACCTCCCGCTTCCGCCGTGGCAATCGTTGGCAGTTGTCTCCCTCCTTCTCTTTGGGTTGGAACATTGCCCAGGAAAACTTCTGGGAAGATTTTGCGGATGTTTGCAATCAGTTGAAGTTCCGTTTCTCTTATGGTGAACTGGGGAATATGAATACAAACGGCTGGTATCCTACTTATCGTGCCATGACATTGAAGCAGGCAAACGGAAGCTGGCTGCAGAATGGACTGAAACCAAACACTGCTTATGTAGGCGACCTTATCAGTACAGCCTTGACTTGGGAGAAAGTGCGTACCTGGAATATCGGTCTTGACTGGGGGCTGTTCAACAACCGTCTGACCGGGTCATTCGATGCTTATATCCGTTATACGGACAATATGGTAGGTCCGTCTGTAGAGTTGCCCGCTACATTGGGTATTGCGACTCCCAAGACCAATAACTGTGACTTGAAGACGAAGGGTTGGGAACTTACCATCGGATGGCAGGACCGCACCAACTTCGGTATGGGCTATGGCATTAAGTTCAATGTTTCTGATGCACGTACTTATATAGACAGATACCCGGGTAACCCGACAAACTCAATCAATACTTATATCGCAGGCCGCGAGATTGGTGAAATCTGGGGCTTTGAAACCGTGGGAATTGCCAAGACAGATGATGAGATGCAGGCGCATCTGAATAAAGTGGGCGGACAAAGTGCCATCGGTTCCGGCGTTTGGACTGCCGGTGACATCATGTATGCCGACCAGGATGGAAAACCGGGCATCACCAAAGGTGCACAGACTTTGGAGGACCACGGTGATTTGAAGGTGATAGGCAACAATACTCCCCGTTATCATTTCGGTCTTGACTTGAATGCCAATTACAAGGGATTTGATGTTCGCCTCTTCTTCCAGGGAGTGATGAAGCGTGACTACTGGCAGGGTTCCAATATCTTCTGGGGCGTTGGCCAATGGGGTATGTGGTGGTCAACCGGTTTGAAGGAACACGAAGATTACTTCCGTGATGAACCCGTCGGGCTGGCCGGTCATGAGATTGCGCCAATGTCAATTCATACTATGCGCGTCCGAGATTTGACAGTACCCAGAACCAGGAAACCCAAACCCGCTATCTGCAGGATGCGTCTTATATCCGTTTGAAGAACTTCCAGCTTGGCTACACATTGCCTGCTTCCATGATTCGCAAAATCGGTATCACCAACTGCCGCATCTTCGTATCGGGCGAGAATCTGTGGACGGGAACCAAACTGAGCAAGTTGTTCGATCCCGAAACCATCAGCGGTGGTAACACGGACAGCAATGCTTCTGCACCTATCAAGAGTGCCGGTAATGCATACCCGCTTTCAAGAACTTGGTCTTTTGGACTTAGCGTATCACTTTAATCCCATAAATAATGAAGAATATTATGAAATCGAATTATAGATATATTGTAAAAGCGTTCATGGCAATGGCAGTGATTGCCGGAACGACTTCCTGCGATGATTTTCTGGACAGAGAGCCGATGTCAAGCATTTCTCCCGAAACCTATTACTCCACTGCGGCCCAGTTGGAAGCCAATCTGAATGATGAATATCCCAATGTCCTTCCGTCATTCGGCCAGTGGACTTATGGCATCTTCGGTGAAGACAAAGGAACCGATAACCAGATAGAGGTGAATGCCAATGACCGCTATACCCAGGATCGCTGGAAAGTACCTCATAGCGAAAGTGACAATTGGAAGTTCGAACGCATCTATCGTATTAATTTCTTTTTGTCTGAAGCACTTCCCAAATTCGGTGAGGACATGAGCGGTTCACAAAATACAATTTCCGGGAGTGTAGCCACCATCAAGCACTATATCGGAGAAATGTACTTCCTGCGTGCTTACGAGTACTTTAAGAAGCTCCAGTTGTTCGGCGACTTCCCGATTATCAACCAACCGCTTGCCGATGAGATGGAAGCTCTCCGTGAAGCCAGCAAACGTTTTCCGCGTAATGAAGTGGCACGTTTCATCATTTCCGATCTTGACAAGCTTATGCCTATATGAGTGATGTCGATATGGCGACGACCCGTATCAATAAGGATGTTGCGATGCTGGTTAAGTCACGTGTGGCACTGTTCGAGGCTACTTGGTTGCAGAATTTCAAGGGTACGGCATTCGTACCTGGTGGAGAAGGCTGGCCGGGGGCATCTCTTCACAACAATTATCAGTATCCGAGCGGAAACATTGATAATGAAGTGAAGTACTTCTTGGAACAGGCCGTAGAGGCTTCCAAACTTGTAGCAGATAAATACAAAGGGAGTTTGACGGAGAATACCGGTGTGTTGCAACAATCAGCTGATGACCCGTCAAATCCTTACTTTGATATGTTTGCACAAGAAGACCTTTCGGATGTGAAGGAAGTACTGTTGTGGCGCCAGTATGCCCGCGGACTCTCTACTCATAACATCAATGCCGCTGCCGGACGTGGTAATTACCGTATCGGTCTGACCCGTGGATTCGTACAGAATTTCCTGATGAAGATGGTACTCCGGTTTATGCTCACGGTTCTTATGCGGATGGTGACGGCTATTATATGGGCGACAAGACGGTTGCTGATGTACGTGTAAACCGTGACCCGCGTCTCAGTATCTTCCTGAAAGAACCGGGACAGAAGAACATCCTTTTTGAAGTTGATAATAATGAAGGTACGGAAGTTGTGATGGAAGAGCCCTATCCGGCCATTACGAGTGGTGACGGTGAGCGTGGCTATGCTACCGGCTATGCATTGCGCAAGGGTGGTTCATTCAACCGTAAGTATTATGCCAATGGCGGTGGTTATACGGCAGCTGTATGTTTCCGTGCGGCTGAGGCTCTGCTGAATTATATGGAAGCAAGTTATCTGCTCAATGGAACGCTGGATGCTACGGCTCGTGAATATTGGACTGTACTTCGTCAACGTGCCGGCATCAGTACTGATTTTGACAAGACTATCGCTGCAACGGACATGAGCAAGGAGGCTGAAAATGATTGGGGAGCCTATACGGGTGGAAGTGTCATCTCTGACAAGACTCTGTATAATATCCGTCGTGAACGTCGTTGCGAGTTCCTGGCTGAAGGTCTTCGCTACATGGACTTGTGCCGTTGGCGTTCTATGGACCAACTGATGACTGCTCCCAGCCATCTGGAAGGTATGCATTTGTGGAATACTCCGATGGAGGACTGGTATCTGGATGATAATGGAAAATCCATTTTGGTTGCTGACGGGACAGACAAGGCTAATGTCTCATCGAAAGACAAGAGTGAGTATCTCCGTCCGTTCGAGAGAAGCAGCAACCAGTCTGCCTATAACGGCTGTACTTGGAAGATGGCACACTATTTGAATCCTATCATGATCAAGCAATTCCAGTTGACAGCCACTTCGGGAGCGGATGTATCGACTTCCATTCTTTACCAGAATCCTTATTGGCCGGTGGTAGCTGACCAGCCGGCTGAGAAATAAAGGCATTTTTCAATAGGTATTTGATTTAGGGGGTAGGATACACTTTCCGGTGAGAAGGCGTCCTGCTCCCTTCTTTATAAATAGAAACAAGACAGAGTATGACTAATTTTAATTTCAAGTTTTTAGGGGCATGGTTGGTTATCGTAGCGTCAATCACCGGCCTACAGGCACAAAATGATTTCACCTTAAAGGGAAAGGACGAAATGGTTCCGGCCGAGTGTGGAACGATGTAAACGGGGAGTATATTAATGCACACGGTGGTGGTATACTGTTATTTGACAGTAAATATTATTGGTTCGGTGAACACCGTCCGGCAAAGGGATTCTCTACGGAAGTGGGAGTAACTTGCTACTCTTCTACCGATTTATGTAACTGGAGATACGAGGGGGTGGCCTTGTCTGTATCGGAAGAAGCGGGCAATGAAATAGAGAAAGGCTGTATTATGGAACGTCCCAAGGTGATTTACAACAAAAGGACGAAGAAATTTGTCATGTGGTTTCATTTGGAGCTGAAGGGTAAAGGCTATGAGGCTGCCCGTGCGGGAGTGGCTGTCAGTGATTCTCCGACGGGACCTTATCGTTTTGTTTCTTCGAGTCGTGTCTGCCCTGGAATATTTCCGCTGAATATGACGGAGGAAGAACGGGACATGCAGTGGAATATGGAACAGTTTGAAGAATGGTGGACACCCGAGTGGAGAGAGGCTGTAAATAAGGGGTTGTTCGTGAAGCGTGACTTGGAGGGCGGACAGATGTCCCGTGACATGACATTGTATGTTGACGATGATGGGATAGCTTATCATATCTACTCTTCGGAAGAGAATCTGACCTTGCAAATAGCCGAACTGACAGATGACTATCAAGGACATTCCGGAAAATATGTCCGTCTCTTTCCGGGGGGACACAATGAGGCACCGGCTATCTTCAAGAAAGACGGCACTTACTGGATGATAACTTCCGGTTGTACCGGCTGGGCGCCCAATGCGGCGCGTCTGTTCTCGGCTCCTTCCATCTGGGGACCGTGGAAACAGCATCCCAATCCCTGCCAGGGCGAGGGAAGTGAGCGGACTTTCGGCGGTCAAAGCACTTACATTTTGCAGCTTCCCGGCAACCGCTACCTTTTCATGGCCGATATTTGGCGGCCCAAGAGCCTAATGTATTCGGGATATCTCTGGATTCCGGTCCGGTTTGATGAAGAGGGGATGCCTTATCTTACCCTTTCCGGCAAATGCAATCCGTCAGATGGTCGTTGATAAACCCCGAAGCTTGCAGATGCATAGCAGATAGTAGAGCCGAAGAACTTGAATCCCCGTTTTTCATGTCTTTGCTCATGGCATCTGATTCGGGAGATGATACCGGAATCTCACTCAATGACTGAAAATGATTGATAATGGGGTTCCGGTTGGGGAAGAAGGATAGCGTATAGTTGTAAAAGCTGCCGAATTCTTTCTGTATGGCAAGAAACAGCTTTGCATTGGTGATGGTCGACTTGATTTTCAGACGGTTTTTCACGATGCCGTCAAAGTGCATCAGCCGTTCCACGTCTTCGTCGGTCATTTGCGCCACTTGCGTGGCATCGAAATTGCAAAAGGCTTTGCGGTAGCCTTCCCGCTTTTTGAGGATGGTTATCCAGCTCAGTCCCGCCTGGGCACTTTCCAATACAAGAAACTCGAATAGTGTCTTGTCGTCTGTTACCGTTTTTCCCCACTCTTCATCGTGGTATTTCATATACAGCTCGTCGGTTCCGCACCAGCCGCAACGTCCGTTTGTTATGTCTTGCATAAGCGTAATTAATATATGTAATGAAGTGCTAAGATATTGTTTTCATTGCGAACAAACAAATCTATCCATTCAGAATGGACAGTTCTCATATTCTTTCTTACTTTTGCAAAGGTAACGGGTCGTTTGAACGCCTGAAAAACAAGAAAATTAATAATAAAGAATGGAAAAGACTTGGAGATGGTTTGGCAAGAAAGACAAGATAACCCTTGCCATGTTGCAACAGATAGGAGTGGAAGGCGTTGTCACTGCCTTGCATGAAGTTCCCAACGGTGAAATATGGACGTTGGAAGCCATTGAAGATTTGAGGGATTATATTGAATCCTTCGGATTGCGCTGGTCTGTAGTAGAAGTCTGCCGGTGTGCGAGGCTGTCAAATATGCGGGGAGTGAGCGTGACCGATTGATAGAGAACTATAAGATAAGCCTTGCCAATCTCGGCAAGGCAGGCATCCGGACGGTATGCTACAACTTCATGCCGGTGATTGACTGGATTCGCACGGACTTGCAACATCCCTGGGAAGACGGGACATCTTCTCTTTATTTCGACAGAATCCGTTTTGCCTACTTCGACCTGATGATATTGGAACGGGAGAATGCGGAAGCCGATTATTCTCCGGAAGAGCTGGACAAGGTGGCAGAACTGGATAAGGTGATTACGGAGTTTGAAAAGGCAGAGCTGGTAGATACGATTATCGTAAAGACACAAGGATTCGTAAATGGCAACATCAAGGAAGGTGACAAGGAGCCGGTAACCCTGTTCAAGCGTTTGCTGGCGCTATACAAAGGGATAGACCGGGAGGCTCTGCGCGAGAATATGCGTTATTTCTTGTCTGCCATCATGCCGGTATGCGAGGAATATGGGGTGAATATGTGTGTACACCCCGATGACCCTCCTTTTCAGGTATTGGGGTTGCCGCGCATTGTGACAGACGAGGCAGATATTGCCTGGATACTGAGTGCAGTGGACAATCCCCATAATGGCCTGACTTTTTGCGCCGGTTCATTGAGTGCGGGTGAACAGAATGATACCCGTGAACTGGCAAGGAAGTTTGCCAGGCGTACCCACTTTGTGCATTTGCGCAGTACGAAGGCAATACCGGTGGAAACTTTATCGAAAGTTCCCATCTGGAGGGAAGGGGACACCTCATTGATTTGATTCGTATCTTTGAGAAAGAAAATCCGGGATTGCCGATGCGTGTGGACCACGGTCGCATGATGTTGGGCGACGAGGATAAAGGTACAATACAGGTTATTCTTTTCATGGCCGTATGCTGGCATTGGCTCAAGTGGAGGGAATGCTGGCTGTGGTAGACGATGAATTGTACGGAAAATCTGTTTGATTGATTTTAAGTTAGGCACGGATTACGCGAAAAATCATGGATATTCTTCATTTATTATCCATGATTTTTCATGTAATCCGTGTCTAAAGAATCTATTAGTGTTGTAAATCCGGCTTAATAGTTGAAAGCCCTGGATTTTACGTAAACCTTGAAGTCTTTGATTCCACCCGGTACCTCGCTTTCCATTCTGGGTAGATATTGTATGCCGGTCAGGGTGCGGGTACTACCCAAGTCAATCACGACAGAATGCGGGTATGGAGTGTCTTTTGTTGTGCTCCAATAGGTTGATTCCTGGAGGTCGAAGATTTTGTCCGCAGAACAGTTGACGTGGGATACGTCTTCGCTGTCGGCATAATTGACAATCCAGGGTTCGCGTGACAGACGTTCCCCATTCTCATCCAGCAGATACATTTCGGCAATGCAAGCCAGGTCTTTTCCATCTTGTGCACTCAAGGCTTCCAGGCAGACATAACGTCCGGTGACGGGTTGGTCGAATTTGCGTTCCTGCCAACCGTTGCGGGATTGAAGCTGCCGGAGAGGACGGGCTGCTCACCGGACAAGTCGAGATTTTCACCCTCATTGCGGTGCGTCAGCGGTTTGGTGACGAGCAACTGGTCCAGTAATGGCTCGCTCAGTCCTTCGGACTTAACTTCTTTGGGACCGATGATGTCGAAGACAATCACTTCATTCTCACCTTTCTTCAACCAGCATCCCGGGATGTAGAGGGTCTGTTGCGGGCCGATTTCCCAAATGCGTCCCATGGCGTGCCCGTTGACGTAGACAAGTCCCTTGCCCCAAGTCTCGAAGTTTAGGAATGTGTCGCTGGGCTTGTTCACCTTAAAGGTGGCACGGTAGCAACCCGGAATGCGTTGTCCTAACTCATCTTTCAGTGAGCCGATGGGCTGGAACTTCATGTTCTTATAGAAATCGTATGTATCTTCGAGATTATAGACTTCCCAATCCTTCAGGTTGCAGGTGAAAGGACGGCCGTCGATGTCTACGGTAAGTTCTACGCTTTGGGTGATACCCTTGAAGTCCTTGATGGCACGTCCAAAGTTGATGCGGCCCATGGCTTCTACCAGAATGTCGAGGCGTGCACCTTTGGGGCAGGCGGGGAATTCCAGTTGCTTTTCACCGTTGCGGCGGTCCAGTTTGCCGATGTATTTGCCATCCAGGAAAACTTGGGCATAATCGTGCGCATCGTTCACAGTGAGCAGGGACGGGGTTTTCATCTCGGGCAGTGTGGTGCGGTAGAGAATACTTCCGAATCCCTGGTTATATTCCTCCATGGTACGGATATTGCGGTCTTTCTTGGCAGCAGGAAGATTGTCGAACAAAGGAGCCATCTCTGTAAATTGGAAAGACGGAATACGGATGGGCTTGATTAAAGCGGGAACTTTAGCCTGCTTCTCGCCGTTCATGTATTTGGACAATGCTTTTCGCAATTCCCAGTATTTGGGAGTGGTCTGTCCCGATTCGCTGATGGGGGCGTCGTAGTCGTAAGAGGTTACGTCAGGGGCGAATCCGGGTGAGTTGGCTCCTGCCCAGTGTCCCCAGTTGGTCCCTCCGTGGGTCATGTAGAGGCTGAAGGAGATGCCTTTGGACAACATCTCGTCAATGCCGGCAATCATGTCGGCAGCCGGACGGGTTTCGTGGTTGGCTCCCCACTTGTCGAACCAGCCGCTCCAGAATTCGGAGCACATCAGCGGGCTATCAGGACGGAGTTTCTTCAGCGGTGCAAATTGTTGGTCGATGTTGGCTCCTGTACCGAAGTTCATGGTCCATACCAGGTCGTGGAGTCCGTTCTTGGTGAAGTTGGACGCCCAGTCGCATTGGAACAGTGCTACGCCGGGGTAGTTGGCGCGTACGATGTCGCGGATTTGCGATACGTAGCCTTTGTCTTCCCCGTAGGAGCCGTATTCGTTCTCTACTTGTACCATGATGATGGGACCTCCGTTCTGTATGGTCATACCAGCTACCTGCTCGGCAACGGCTTTTTCGAAGATACCTACACGCTCCATAAAGTAGGGGTCGGATTCGCGCAGGCGGATATCTTTTTTCTTGAGTAACCACCAGGGCAGTCCGCCCATTTCCCATTCGGCACAGACATACGGTCCCGGGCGCAGGATGACATACATGTCATTCTGCTGGCATAGGCGGCAGAATTCCGCCAGGTCATTCTGTCCGGTGAAGTCGAACACTCCCGGCTGAGACTCGTGGGAGTTCCAGAATACATAAAGGCAGATGGTGTTCATGCCCAGTGCCTTGCATAGCTTGATGCGTTGGTCCCAATAGGCTTTGGGGATACGTGGATAGTGCAGCTCTGCGGCTTTGATGACAAACGGCTTGCCATTCAATAGGAATGTTCCTTTGCCGGCAGAGAAGTCGCCTTGTTCTTCCCATTGTACGCGGGTCCCAGCTGTCGCGCCAGGGTATCGTGATTGTGCCGTCCTTGCCGAATTCAAGCGGGAGCCATACGTAGCGTGAGTCCTCAAGGTTTTTCTTTTTCCAGCGGTCGAACATGGCAATGTAGGCATTTCCTTTTCCGTATACTTGCTGCACGTAAGTGCTTTGTGCATAGAAGGTCTTATCTGCATCAGGACCGGTACACGGATTGCCGATGGTAGTCCATTGCCCCATGATGGAGTCGGCCACAGCCAGTTCGGCAACATTGATCCCAGCCGGTACAACCGGAAGAGAGCATATAGTACTTGCCGTTATACTTGAATACGGCGGGTGCTTCGCGGCTTTGCTTCACGAAATTGCGTGTATAGCGACCAGTGGGCTTCAGGTAGTCATCCGTTAGTTCGCTTATATATAAGGTAGCGTTGTTTTCCGACGAGTAGAACTGATATGCCTTGCCGTTATCATCAACGAACACTGTTTGGTCGCGGCTCATCGCACCGTTGGGACGGAAGCTGCTACATAGGTGAATGTCCCGGTAGGAGAATCGCTGACCGCTACGCCGGCACATGCCTTACTGTAGTCGGCGCTTTCCACATGCGCCACATGACGAATTTCTTTGTCTTTTCGTTGTAAATCACTTTGGGACGTTCCAACACCTTGCTGGGGTGCAGGTCGTGTTTCTCGTCATCTTTCACGGCAGGAAGTACAATACCCTCGAACTTCCAGTTCAGCAGGTCTTTTGAAGAGTAGCAGCTGACACCGGTTACGTCGGTGCGGTAGCATTCCCACGTAGCCCATTCGGGCAGGATGGTTCCCCCTTTTTTGTATTCGCCATACCAATAGTAGGTCCCTTCGTGGTAAAGAAGCCGCCGCCATGGGCGTTGATGGGATTGCCGTCGGTGTCTTTCCATACTTCCCCGGGTATGATTGCGGCATTTTTCGTTTGTGCTTTTGTTTTTGCAGATGGCAGGCAGCAAAGGCAGGCCAGCAATGCAAAACTCCAAATAATTTTCCTTTTCATTTAAGAATTCGGTATTAGATAATTAATAAATCGTTTATGTTTTGGGCAAAGATATGCGAAAGTTGAGAAATGGAGGGTATGTAAATGTGTCAAAAAGGAGAGATTAGAGCTATAATCTCTCCTTTTTGTGATGTTTTTCGGTCTTTTCTATTTGGTTTGTACTTGTTTCATCACCCGGAGGAAATTTCCACCCCATATCTTGGCGATGTCTGTTTCTGTAAATCCATGTTCCAGCAGACGGACGGTGATATTGATGAAATCATTGTCCCCATTGCATCCTTTGACCCCGCCTCCACCGTCGAAGTCCGAGCCAATGCCCACGTGTCTATGCCTGCCACTTCAACCATGTGCAGCAGGTGTTTCATGAAGTCCGTAAGGTTGGTTTTCTTGGCATCCGGTTCAGGAACTCGTCTACCAGGCAGGCTTGAGCCACACCGCCATGTGCGGCAAGGCGCGTAGCTGTTCGTCGGTCAGATTGCGGTCGTGTCTGTAGATGGCGCTTGCAGAGGAGTGGGAGACTATGACCGGTGCTTTTGAATATTTCAGTACATCCCAGAAGGTGCTTTCGGCTGCATGGGAAAGGTCTATCATTATTCCCAGCCGGTTCATTTCTTTCACCACTTTTCTACCGTAAGGACTTAAGCCGTTCCAACGGGCAGTCGTGTCCGAAGAACTGTCGCAGATGTCATTGTTGCGGGTGTGGCAAAGGGTGATGTAGGTAACGCCTGCATCATGGAAACGGGTGATATTCTTCAAATCCTTGCCGATGCCGTATCCGTTTTCGATGCCAATATAAAAAGCTTTCTTTCCTTCGGTCTTGAGCCTGGACAAATCATCGGGCGTGCGGGCTATGGCACATTGCTCCCCGTTCATCTCCACTTGTCGGTAGATGTGGCGTATCAACTCATCCACTCGGTCAATGGCTTTCAGACTGTTCTCTTCATCGCACGGGCCTTGGCGCACCCAGCATGCCAGGTATTGTCCATCCAATTTTCCTTCTCGCATCTTGGGCAGGCAAACCTGCGTTTTTTCGCGCGTACCTATATTATAGGAAACGTCAAAATCAAGTGGGGTGTCTGTATGCGTGTCGAGGGAGAGGATGCGGCGGTGAATCTCTTTGGCATGCCGGTAGGTAGCTGCCTTTTGAACCAGAAAATAGAAGAATCTGGCAGAGATGCTGTCGCCTGCCGTAGCCAGAGCTTCGGGATGGAATTGCACACCCCATATCGGATATTCGTGGGAAGACTCTATAGCTTCGGGAATACTGTCTGACGACCAACCCGTTACGCTGAATCCCGGGGCAACTTGCTTGACCGCCTGGTGATGGTGAGTATTGGTGAAAAGTTGTGTCTGTCCGGTTATGGATGCCATGGCAGAACCGGGAGTGAGGTGGACGGTATGAGTTGGTATACTGCTCGGTTCCTGCTGCTGGTGGCAGACAGTGGTGTCGGGATGCTGGGTAGGGATATCCTGATAAAGGGTTCCACCGAAAGCTACATTGATTAACTGTTCTCCCCGGCAGATGCCAAACATCGGAATGTTACGCCGGGTAGCCAGGCGGATGAGTGCCATGTCGTATACATCACGCAGGGAGTCCACCTCTCCCAGCTGTTCGATGGGCGATTCATTGAAATAGGAAGGGTGGATGTCTCCTCCTCCTATCAGAATGATACCGTCCAGCCGGTTGGCAATGTCTGTCAAGACAAGGCTATCGGTAGTGATGGAAATCAGTATAGGTGTTCCACCTGCCTGGATTACAGACTCGGTATACGTCATCTGTGTAGATGAGCTTCGGCCCGGATGTGAGCAGGAAATGCCGATGAGAGGGGCTTTCCTGGTTGTTTTTTGGTTGGACTGTCCCATTGCCCAATATGGACATAGAACGAGCAGTGCTGTTAACAGTAGTTTGTTCATGGTTTTCGGGGGGGATTCTTTTTCCTGCAAAGTTATAAGAAATATTTAAGCCGTCCAAGAAGTTGGATGACTTGTGAATTCGGGCAGTTTATTGGCAGAAGAACATTATATTCTTTGTTGGTGGAGGAAGTGTGTTATATAACATGCTTCCCGATGTTGCTTTTCTTTGAATTAATGCCTAATTTGCGCCTCACAAAAAGTTAACGGCATCATCGTATGTCAGGTTATTCACTTAAAATCTTAATATATCATGAAAGTATATCAGACGAATGAAATTAAGAACATTGCCCTCCTTGGCAATGACGGCTCGGGTAAAACCACTCTCACGGAGCGCTGCTCTTTGAGAGTGGTATTATAAAACGTCGCGGCAGGATTACTGCCAAGAATACAGTCAGCGATTACTTCCCGGTGGAGCAGGAATACGGCTATTCTGTGTTTTCCACCGTTTTCCATGTGGAGTGGAACGGCAAGAAACTGAATATCATTGACTGCCCGGGTAGTGATGACTTTGTAGGGGCTGCCATGACGGCGCTCAACGTTACAGATACTGCCATTCTGCTGCTGAACGGGCAATACGGTCCCGAGGTAGGTACGCAGAACCATTTCCGCTACACCGAGAAACTGGGCAAACCGGTTATTTTCCTGGTAAACCAGCTCGATAATGAAAAGTGCGATTATGATATGGTGCTTGAGCAGTTGCAAACCATATACGGTCCGAAGGTGGTGCCCGTGCAATATCCGCTGGCTACCGGACCGAACTTCAATTCGTTGATCGATGTACTTTTGATGAAAAAATATTCGTGGGGACCCGAAGGTGGCGCTCCCATTATTGAAGAAATTCCGGCCGAAGAAATGGAAAAGGCTACAGAACTGCACAAGGCTTTGGTAGAAGCTGCAGCCGAACATGACGAAGGCCTGATGGAAAAATTCTTTGAGCAGGACTCTTTGACAGAAGACGAAATGCGCGAAGGTATCCGCAAGGGACTGGCTTCACGAGGTATGTTCCCGGTATTCTGCGTCTGTGCCGGCAAGGATATGGGTGTACGCCGTCTGATGGAGTTCCTGGGTAATGTGGTGCCGTTTGTGGACGAAATGCCACCGGTGCACAATACACGCGGTGAGGTGGTGAAGCCGGATTCTAACGGACCGACTTCCTTGTATTTCTTCAAGACTGCCGTTGAGCCGCATATCGGTGATGTTCAATACTTCAAGGTTATGAGTGGTAAAGTGCACGAAGGTGATGATTTTGCCAATGCAGACCGCGGTTCCAAGGAACGCATCGCGCAGATTTATGCTTGTGCCGGTGCCAACCGTATCAAGGTAGAGGAAATGGTAGCCGGTGACATCGGCTGTACAGTGAAACTGAAGGATGTACATACCGGCAATACATTGAACGGTAAGGGCTCTGAAAACCGTTTCAACTTCATTAAATATCCGAACTCCAAATACTCACGTGCTATCAAGCCGTTGAACGAGTCGGATACAGAAAAGATGATGGTTGCTTTGAACCGTATGCGAGAGGAAGACCCGACGTGGGTGATAGACCAGTCTAAAGAATTGCGTCAGACTATTGTACACGGACAAGGTGAATTCCATTTGCGTACCTTGAAGTGGCGTCTGGAAAACAATGAAAAACTGCAAATCAAGTTTGAAGAACCGAGAATACCGTATCGCGAAACGATTACCAAAGCTGCCCGTGCGGATTATCGCCATAAGAAGCAGTCGGGTGGTGCAGGCCAGTTCGGTGAAGTTCATCTGATTGTTGAGCCTTACTACGAAGGCATGCCGTTGCCCGAAACCTATAAATTCAATCGGTCCAGGAGTTCAAAGATGAACGTCAAGGGTACTGAAGAAGTTCCATTGGAATGGGGTGGCAAGCTGGTATTCGTCAATAGTATTGTGGGTGGTTCCATTGATGCACGTTTCATGCCGGCCATCTTGAAGGGTATCATGTCACGTATGGAGCAGGGACCGTTGACTGGTTCGTATGCTCGCGATGTACGTGTCATCGTATATGACGGAAAAATGCATCCGGTTGACTCCAATGAAATCTCCTTTATGCTGGCGGGACGGAATGCGTTCAGCGAAGCGTTCAAGAATGCAGGCCCGAAGATTCTAGAACCCATTTATGACGTGGAAGTATTTGTTCCGTCGGACAAGATGGGTGATGTGATGGGGGACTTGCAGGGACGCCGTGCCATGATTATGGGTATGAGCAGCGAGGCCGGTTACGAAAAACTGAGTGCTAAGGTGCCTTTGAAGGAAATGTCATCCTACTCTACGGCACTTAGCTCACTGACCGGTGGACGTGCTTCGTTCATCATGAAGTTTGCCAGCTATGAACTCGTTCCGAGTGATGTGCAGGATAAACTGATTAAGGAATTTGAGGCAAAGCAAGCTGAAGAATGATTTTCAGGGTTGGTAGTTTGGCTGTTGTAACTACCGGCTGCTAATATAACAATTGTTAAAGCCGTTGTTACTTCATGGCAAGTAATAACGGCTTTTTTCATTAACGTAGATTAAGAACATGCAGAATTGTGAATTGAATGATTAATTTTTTATTAAATTTGCAAACCAAAGGCTTGTGTTTTTGTTATAATGCTCATAATACAACCTAAAAAATGGTCTTCGGTTAATTTACGAGAACGTCCGGTTAAATCAGGTTAATTGGTTAGGAGTGTTAATTAGGGAGTGTTAATTTTGTGACTATGAAAAAGTCAACTATATGGATATTAGGTGTTGTTATGGGGCTTTCCTTCCTTAGTTTGCTGTATCTGCAGATAAGCTATATTGAGGAAATGGTGAAGATGCGTAACGGACAATTTGATGAATCGGTGAAGCGTGCGTTGATGGCTGCTTCGAAAGAGGCAGAGTCCGCAGAGGTTGTGCGTTGGCTGAATGAGGATATCTCCGAGGCAGAAAAGAAGGCGTGGGAACAATCGCAAAGCAGTAGCGGAGTGATGCGTACCCAGCGGTTTGTGATGACAGCTCCGGATGGCAGTGTCCGTTCTTCGGTGGAATTGAAAACTTTCAGTAACGAGCCTTCTGAATTGCCAAGAGCAATGATTTCACGCAAACACGGAGCAAAAACCATTCCTCAGACTTCACGCTCGCAGATAGAGATGCTTAAAACCGCTATCTTTACCAGCGTGCATTGGTAGACGAGGTGGTGTTGCAGATGGTATACAATGCCAGCGACAAGCCGATTGAGGAGCGTGTTAATTTCAAAAGTCTGGACCAGTATCTAAAAGCAGGTCTGATAGAGAATGGTCTCGGTGATATGGATTATCACTTCAAGGTGATAGACCGGGAAGGTCGGGAGGTATACCGTTGTGCGGATTATAGCGATGCAGGGAGTGAAAGCTCTTATTCGCAGCCATTGTTTTTGAATGACCCACCAGCGTATGAGTATCGTCAAGATACATTTTCCGGGAAAGAAGGATTATATCTTCGATTCGGTCAGGTTTATGATACCGTCGATGATATTTACTTTTGTACTGCTGGTGACGTTCATCTTTACGATTTACATCGTATTCCGCCAGAAGAAGCTGACGGAGATGAAGAATGATTTCATCAACAATATGACGCACGAGTCAAGACGCCGATATCGACGATTTCTCTGGCGGCACAGATGTTGAAAGACCCGGCTGTGGGCAAGTCTCCGACTATGTTCCAGCATATATCGGGTGTCATCAACGATGAAACGAAGCGCTTGAGGTTCCAGGTAGAAAAAGTGCTTCAGATGTCGATGTTTGACCGTCAGAAGGCTACTTTGAAGAATAAGGAACTGGATGCCAACGAGCTGATAGCGGGTGTTATCAACACGTTTACACTGAAAGTGGAGCGTTATAATGGAAAGATTGAATCGGAGCTTAAAGCTACCAACTCTGCCATTTTTGCCGATGAGATGCATATCACCAATGTGATTTTCAATCTCATGGATAATGCAGTGAAGTATAAACGTCCGGATGCGGATCTGCAACTGACGGTGAAGACTTGGAATGAGCCTGGCAAACTGATGATTTCCATCCAAGATAACGGCATCGGCATCAAGAAGGAGAATTTGAAAAAGATATTCGAGAAGTTCTATCGCGTGCATACAGGTAATCTGCACGATGTGAAAGGCTTCGGCTTGGGACTGGCTTATGTGAAGAAGATTATCATGGATCATAAGGGAACTATCCGGGCAGAAAGTGAACTGAACGTAGGAACTAAATTTATTATTGCATTACCTTTATTAAAAAATTGATTGATATGGACGAGAAACTGCGTATTTTATTGTGCGAAGATGATGAAAATCTTGGCATGCTTTTAAGAGAATATTTACAGGCAAAAGGTTACGCTGCCGAGTTATATCCCGATGGAGAAGCAGGATACAAGGCTTTCCTGAAGAATAAATATGACTTGTGTGTGTTTGATGTGATGATGCCGAAGAAAGACGGATTCACACTGGCACAAGAAGTGCGTGCGGCCAATGCCGAAATACCTATTATCTTCTTGACGGCAAAAACATTGAAGGAAGATATTCTGGAAGGTTTCAAGATTGGTGCCGATGACTACATCACCAAGCCCTTCAGTATGGAAGAGCTGACTTTCAGAATTGAAGCTATCCTGAGACGTGTTCGCGGAAAGAAGAACAAGGAGAGCAACATCTATAAGATTGGTAAGTTTACATTCGACACGCAGAAACAGATTCTGGCGACTGCCGAGAAGCAGACTAAACTGACCACCAAAGAATCCGAACTGCTGGGCTTGCTTTGTGCACATGCCAACGAAATTCTGCAGCGTGACTTTGCGTTGAAGACTATTTGGATTGATGACAACTATTTCAATGCACGTAGTATGGATGTATATATCACAAAGCTGCGTAAGCACCTGAAAGAAGATGATTCGATTGAAATCATCAACATTCACGGAAAAGGATATAAACTGATTACTCCGGAAGCTGAGTCTTGATGAGACTCGGCTCCTCTGGGGGAGAGAAAATAAAAAAGGCGGTTTGCATGTATATGCTAACCGCCTTCTTTATTTCTTTTCTTTTGATATTAGTCGACAATTCTCTTGTTGATGACAATGTAGGAAATCAATCCCACTACAACCAAAACGGCAGAACTGCCCAAGATGCATTGTTGTTAACATTGCCGGTAAAAGAACATGCAACCAGGATTACAGCTCCTATTACGACTAATATCAATCCCAGATTTTTTAATAAGCCTTTCATGTGTGTGTATTTTAATTAGATTATTATATTCTTTCGTATTCTTGTCACAAAGAAAAGCATAATTCTTTAACAAGCGAAATTATTTTTGCAAAAAATCCATATTTTAATAAAGAATGGAAGATGAGGAATGAAAAATGACGCTTCATCCCCTTGTTTTCTCCTCCCTTAATCTCTAATCCTTAACCCCTCCTCCCTATATCTTAGTCCTTCGTATTGAAGAAAATCTTCCTCAGCACCTCCTGGCTCACACTGAGCTCTTCGATGGTGATGCCTTTCAAGGCTTCTTTGAGGGTCTGGTTGGCAATGACGCGCGCGCGTTCTTCCAGCTCCTTGCCGTCCTTGGTCAGATGTATCAGATTGGTTCGGCGGTCTTTCTTGTCCGATATGCGCACGACGAGATGCTGACGCTCCATATTGTCTATCAAGCGCGTCATGCTGGGCTTGTCTTTGAAAGTTGCATTACACAACTCTTGTTGCGTCACCCCGTCCTTTTCCCATAAGAAGATGAGGACGGTCCACTGTTCCGGAGTAATCTCCAAACCGTTCTGGCGGAAGTTGCGGGACAGCTTTCGGTTAATGGCAGCCGACACTTTACCGTTCAGTATGGCAAAGATAAGGCGGATATCAAAGTTGAATTGCTCTATCATGAAATTATTGTTTAAACAACTTTGCAAAGATAGTGCAAGCCGAAGACAATTCCTATATCCCTACACAAAAAACATTAAATGTTGTAGTTCAAAATAAAATGTCTACCTTTGCACCGCATTTTTAAAACGAATAATTTATTTATTTAATTAAACGAGTATGAATCAATACGAAACCGTTTTCATTTTGACTCCCGTTTTGTCTGATGTTCAGATGAAGGAAGCGGTAGAAAAATTCAAAGGCATCCTTACTGCTGAAGGTGCTGAGATTGTAAATGAAGAAAACTGGGGACTGAAAAAGCTGGCTTATCCTATCCAGAAGAAGTCAACCGGTTTCTATCAGCTGATTGAGTTCAATGCAGAACCTACTGTAATTGAGAAATTGGAAATCAACTTCCGTCGTGACGAGCGCGTAATCCGTTTCTTGACTTTCAAGCAAGACAAGTAGCTGCAGAGTACGCTGCGAAGAGAAGAAGTGTTAAATCAACTAAAAAGGAGGATTAATCATGGCACAACAAGTTCAATCAGAAATCAGATATTTAACTCCGCCCTCAGTAGACGTTAAGAAGAAAAAATACTGCCGTTTCAAAAAGAGTGGTATTAAGTACATCGACTACAAAGACCCTGAATTCTTGAAGAAATTCTTGAATGAGCAAGGTAAAATCCTTCCGCGTCGTATTACCGGTACTTCTTTGAAGTTCCAACGTCGTGTAGCTCAAGCTGTGAAGAGAGCACGTCACTTGGCGTTGCTGCCCTATGTAACTGACATGATGAAATAATAGGAGGAGGAAAGTATGGAAATTATATTGAAAGAAGACATCGTAAACTTGGGTTATAAGAACGACATCGTAACAGTAAAGTCTGGTTACGGTCGTAACTACCTCATCCCGACTGGTAAAGCTGTCATCGCTTCACCGGCTGCAAAGAAAATGTTGGCTGAAGAGCTGAAACAACGCGCTCACAAGCTGGAGAAAATCAAAAAGGATGCTGAAGAACTGGCTGCTAAGCTGGAAGGCGTATCATTGAAGATTGCTACTAAGGTTAGCTCTACTGGTACTATCTTCGGTTCTGTTGGTAATATCCAGATAGCTGAAGAGCTGGCTAAATTGGGTCACAACATCGATCGTAAGATTATCGTTGTTAAGGACGCAGTGAAAGAAGTGGGTAACTACAAGGCTATCGTTAAGCTGCACAAGGAAGTTTCTGTAGAAATTCCTTTCGAAGTAGTTGCTGAAGAAGCATAAGAAAAGACTTCATAATGATAAGGAAGCCCGGTTCTGATAAAGGACCGGGCTTTTCTATGTTCGGAGCGTATGTGTGTGGGCTTATTGAGGGATACGTAAAGCTGCGGTTTACGCATGCTGACATAGAGGTTTACGCGCGCGGTATAGAGGTTTGGCAAGAATACTCTTGTGTCTCTTTACGAGGTTACTAATGCAAAAAGAGCATACCCACTCAGGGGTATGCTCTTTGCCTTATTGTCAGTCAACAATTTTTTAGTTTCTTGGCAATGCTTCTTTCACTACCATCTGGCGGCCTACATATTCTGCTCCATTCAGTTTGTTGATTGCTTGTTGGGCTTCAGCAGCTTCGGGCATCTCTACGAAGGCAAAACCTTTTGATCTGTTTGTATTACGGTCCATAATCAGTTTTACTGACTCTACTGTTCCATACTCTTCCATTACTTGTCTCAAATCTGATTCCCTAACGTTGTAGCTAAGGTTTCCAATGTACATATTCATAAAATACAAAAATAAAAAATTAATAATTCAATAAAGGAGTCTTAGGAAGTTGTAGTCAGAAATGAAAATTCTCAATGTGGCTAATCGAGGAGAAACATAGTGAAACGTAGATCGTAATAAACCTCTTATTGTTTTGTTGATGCAAAGTAACGGCTTTTATTTGGTATATGCACTATACTTTATCATTTATCTGCCATATAATACCCTTTTTTGTGAAATAAGACCAAGACTTAACAATTGGAAGGGAACAGAAGGAGAGGATAAGACTAAAAAAAGTCTGGTGTGCTTGTATGCACGTCAGACTTTCAATTCTCTCGAGTGTTGTACTGAAATTATTCAGCTACAACAGCTGCGCTATCTACTGCTACAGTGTCAGCTGCTGCGGCTGCTGCTGCGGCTTCAGCTGCTGCTGCTTCTACAGCTGCGATTGAGTCAGCGATACGGATAGAATCTGCAGTTGCTTGTTCAGCGTTAGCTGCTTTGTTGCCACAAGATGCGAAAGATACTGCTACGATAGCTGCAGCCATCAAAACTAATTTTTCATTTTCTTTACTTTTAAAACGTAATACAATCAATTGCTTTATTAAAACGTTGCAAAGGTATGTACTTTTTGAATATGTTGTTCTCGAAACCCCAACTTTTTTTATATTTTTTTTGGAGCTTCGGCTGTTTTTACCCCTATCTATATGTTTTACAACATATTAATCTTCGGCAATGCTGTTGTATAAGTATCTCTTGATACTTCTTTTGGGCGTTTTCTCAAATTCAGTCGGATAAAGTTGGATTTGGCTTACTTTTTCGTAGGCTGCCACGCTGTTATTCAGATTTTTGAGATTCTCATCCATGATGGTTTTAAGGTTATCCGGCTGGTTTAGTCCCAAGGAATCCAGGGCTTCATAGTCGGCATAAACCAGTGCTACCAGTCTTTTATTCCGTTCGATGACAAGACTTTCCAGGACGAAAGGCATGTTGTTGAGCCGTGCTTCTATCTCTTCGGGGAAGATATTCTGTCCACTGGAACTGAGAATCATGGTCTTGCTGCGTCCGCGTATGTATAGGTTGTTGTCGTCGTCCAGTGTACCCAAGTCGCCGGTGCGAAGCCATCCGTCTTCGGTGAAGACTTCTTTGGTGGCTTCGGGGTTTTTGTAATAACCCGTCATCACGTTCTCGCCACGTACTTGTATTTCGCCGAGTTTGTCGTCCGGGTTTTCCTTGCAGATACGGGCTTCCATGATGTCGAGTACCCGTCCGGAGGAAGTCGGGACGAATTCATTCCAGGGAGCATAGCTGATGAGAGGGGCACATTCAGTCATGCCGTAGCCGATGGTGAAGGGGAACTTGATGCGGTGGAAGAATTCTTCCACTTCCGGGTTCATGGCCGCGCTCCTATGATGACTTCCTTGAAACGTCCGCCCAGTGCGTCAATCAGTTTCTTGCGGATTTGCCCGTATATCTGTCCGTCGAGCAAGGGAATGCTGAGTGCCCATTTCATGGTCTTTTTGTTGATGATGGGCTGTATGACATTCTTGTATATCTTTTCAATGACAAGGGGTACGGTGATAATCAGGTTGGGTTTCACTTCCTCGAAAGCTTTCATCAGAATCTTTGGGGAAGGCACTTTTCCCAACAGTGTGACGTGTGTGCCGACGGCCGTGGCGGTAAGGAAATCGAATGCGCAGCCGTATGCATGTGCCAAAGGCAGGAAAGAGAGCACTTTGTCCCCTTTCTTCAGCAGCTCGGTACGTATGCCGAAGGTGACGTTGCCGGCCAGGTTGTTTCCCGTCAGCATGACGCCCTTACTGAATCCGGTGGTGCCCGAGGTATAATTCAGCAGCATGACCTTGTCGTTGGAAAGGTCCGTGTAAACGATGTCTTCCTTGCGGAACCGTTCGGGTAGGTCGCTTCCATTTCATCGCCCAGATGCTTGAGGAAACGCTGGATGGTTTCGCCGTCCCGCTGATACAGACAGCGGAAGTCGCTCAGCGAGAACACACCGCGAATTCCGGTAAGCCGTTCTTCTTCCAGATGTTCCCAAATGGCATCGCTGGTGAAGAGGAACGTCGATTCGGAGTGGTTTACGATATGATGGACATCATTGGGGTTGAAGTCTTGCAGAATGGGGACTACGATACCGCCGTAGGTGATGGTGGCCATATAGGCGATGCACCAGCGGGCATTGTTCTTGCCGATGACGGCTATCTTGTCGCCGCGGCGCAGTTGGCAGTACTTGAAAATAAGGTGCAGTCTGGCTATTTCTTGTGCCACTTCGCCATAAGTATAGCTCTCGTTTTCTCCATAGTTGGTATAGCAGGGGAGGTCCCAATTCTCGCGGAAACTATGCTCGTATAGTTTGATAAAGTTCTCTTGTATCATTGCACAAATTTTAGTTGAGTGTGCAAAAGTAGGAAAAATAGATTAATAATGTATATATTTGCAGCATAAATGTGTTTATAAGCTCATGATAGATACCAATATATTTCAAGATAAGACGGCGGTTTACTATACGTTGGGGTGCAAACTGAACTTCTCGGAGACCTCTACTATCGGTAAAATTTTGCGGGAAGCGGGCGTACGTACGGCGCGCAAGGGTGAGAAAGCGGATATTTGTGTAGTGAATACCTGCTCGGTGACGGAAGTGGCAGACAAGAAGTGCCGCCAGGCATCCACAAACTGGTGAAGCAACATCCGGTGCATTTGTCGTGGTGACCGGTTGCTATGCCCAGCTGAAACCGGAGACGGTGGCAAAGATAGAAGGTGTGGACGTCGTGCTGGGAGCCGAGCAGAAGAAGGACCTGCTCCACTACCTGGGCAATCTACAGAAGCACGAGACCGGCGAGGCCTACACTTCCGCTTTGAAGGATATACGTTCGTTTGCCCCGTCTTGTTCGCGTGGCGACCGGACACGCTTCTTCCTGAAAGTGCAGGACGGCTGCGATTATTATTGTTCCTATTGCACCATTCCCTTTGCCCGCGGACGTAGCCGTAACGGCAGCATTGCTTCTATGGTGGAGCAGGCCAGCCAGGCGGCTGCCGAAGGTGGAAAGGAAATTGTATTGACCGGCGTCAATATCGGAGACTTCGGCAAGTCTACCGGTGAGACTTTCTTCGACTTGGTGAAGGCGCTGGACGAGGTGAAAGGCATTGAGCGTTACCGCATATCCTCCATCGAGCCGAATCTGCTGACAGATGAAATCATAGAATACGTGTCCCGTTCCCGGCGTTTCATGCCTCATTTCCATATACCGCTGCAGTCGGGCAGTGACGAGGTGCTGAAGCTGATGCGACGCCGTTACGATACCGCCTTGTTTGCCTCGAAGATAAAGAAGATAAAGGAAGTGATGCCCGATTCCTTTATAGGGGTAGACGTGATTGTGGGTACCCGTGGAGAGACGGAGGAGTATTTCGGGCAGGCTTATGAGTTTATCAAGAGCCTGGACGTGACGCAGCTCCATGTCTTCAGCTATTCGGAGCGTCCCGGCACGCAGGCCTTGAAGATAGACCACGTGGTGGCACCCGAAGAAAAGCACCGCAGGAGCCAGCAATTGCTGGAGCTTTCGGACGAAAAGACCCGTGCTTTTTATGCGCGCCATATCGGGCAGACGATGCCGGTGTTGCTGGAACGTCCCAAACCCGGACTGCCGATGCACGGCTTCACTCCCAATTATATCCGTGTGGAAGTCCCTCATGATGCTGCCTTGGACAACCAGCTCGTGTCTGTGCGCCTGGGCGATTTCAATGCCGACGGCACCGCACTCTTGGGAGTAATGGAATGAGGAATGCCGCCTTTGCAACAAATAACTCATAACTTATAACTCATAACTGACGAAGTGAAATCAAAAATTGTCTATTGGTTGACTTATGCGGGCATGTGGCTTGTGGCACTTCTGCCTTTCCGGGCGCTTTATGCATTGTCCGACGGGCTGTACTTCCTGATGCGCCACGTCGTGCATTATCGGAAGAAAGTCGTTCGCCGCAACCTTCGCAATTCCTTTCCGGAGAAGTCGGAAACCGAATTGATGGAGATAGAGCGCAAGTTCTACCATTATATCTGCGACTATATGCTGGAAGAGGTGAAGATGCTGCGCATGTCTTTCGAGGAGCTCTGCCGCCGGATGAAGTATGATAATAAGGAAGAATACCTTGCCATGATAGAGAAGCATGGAGGCATTGTACTGTTGATTCCCCATTATGCCAATTTTGAGTGGATTATAGGCATGGGGGCCATCATGCATCCGGGCGACATCCCGGTGCAGGTGTACAAACCGCTAAGCAATAAGTATCTGGACGAGATGTTTAAGCATATCCGCGCCCGGTTCGGAGGATACAATGTGGCGAAACATTCCACGGCACGCGAAGTGATAAAGCTTCGCCGTGAAGGCAGGCGGATAGCCATCGGCCTGATTACAGACCAGTCGCCCAACCGCAGCGAGGCCCATTATTGGACCACTTTCTTGAATCAGGACACCGTGTTCATGGATGGCGCCGAGCGCATTGCCAAGCTGATGGACTTCCCCGTCTTTTATTGTGAATTGGAACGGACATCCAGGGGATATTGCAAAGTGCTCTTCGATTTGGTTACCGAAACTCCCAAGCAGACGGCGGATGGCGAGATAACCGAGTGCTTCGCCCGTCGTCTGGAGCAGACCATCCGGCGCGAACCGGCTTATTGGTTCTGGTCTCATAAACGCTGGAAAAATAAACGAAAAGAATCTGTGCAACATGGATAAGATTGCTGTTGTCATATTGAATTGGAACGGATGTGATATGCTCCGTTCCTTCCTTCCCTCTGTTGTGCGTTTTTCGGGGGCGGATGGTGCTGTGGTGTATGTGGCGGACAATGGCTCTACGGATGCTTCTGTGGCAATGCTCCGTCGCGAGTTTCCTTCTGTGCACTTGATTCTGCTGGAAGAGAACCACGGTTTTGCCGACGGATACAATCTAGCATTGAAGCAAGTGGAGGCAGAATATGTAGTGCTGCTCAATTCCGATGTAGAGGTCACCGAGCACTGGCTTGTCCCGTTGGCAGAGTATATGGATGCCTATCCGGAGACGGCCGCTTGCCAGCCGAAGATACGCAGTTGGCGTAACAAGGGGCAGTTTGAGTATGCCGGAGCTGCGGGAGGTTTCATCGACCGCTATGGCTATCCCTTCTGCCGCGGCCGTATTATGGGCGTGGTAGAAGAGGACAAGGGGCAATACGACACGGTGATACCCATTTTCTGGGCTACGGGGGCGGCTCTGTTCATCCGTCTGGCAGACTACCGGAAAGCGGGTGGGCTGGACGGACGTTTTTTGCCCACATGGAGGAGATAGATTTATGTTGGCGGCTTCGTGCCCGTGGCAGACAGTTGGCATGTATACCGCAGAGTGTGGTATTTCATGTGGGAGGGGCCACTTTGAAGAAGGAGAATCCGCGCAAGACCTTCCTCAATTTTCGTAATAACCTTGTCATGCTTTATAAGAATCTGCCGCAGGAGGACTTGGCGTCCGTGATGCGTGTACGTGCGGTGCTCGATTATGTGGCTGCGTTCAGTTTCATGCTGAAAGGCCAGTTACCCAATGCTTTGGCCGTATTCCGTGCGCGCCGTGCCTACCACTCCCTCCGCACTTCATTAGCAGCGTCCCGCAAAGAGAATCTGAAAAAAACTACGCTTGCCGTAATACCGGAACGGACAAAAAACAGTATATTGGCGCAGTTTTATCTGCATGGAAAGAAATTCTTTTCCCAATTGTAGGAACTGTTGCCTTTTATAATTGTTCAATCTATTAAAGGTTTTGAATTATGGAAAAACTAGTTAGAAAAATCGGATTAGTGGCACACGACGCCATGAAGAAAGACCTCATCGAGTGGGTACTGTGGAACTCGGAATTGCTGATGGGGCATAAATTCTATTGTACGGGTACCACGGGTACCCTTATCCTCGAAGCCCTCCGGGAGAAACATCCTGATGTGGAGTGGGATTTCACTATCCTTAAATCCGGTCCTTTGGGCGGTGACCAGCAGATGGGCTCGCGCATTGTGGACGGAGAGATTGACTATCTTTTCTTTTTCACCGACCCGATGACCCTTCAGCCGCACGATACGGATGTGAAGGCGTTGACCCGCCTTGCCGGTGTGGAGAACATCGTGTTCTGCTGCAACCGCAGTACGGCAGACCATATCATTTCCAGCCCGTTGTTTGTCGACCCGACGTATGAACGCACTGTTCCCGATTACAGCAACTACACCAAGCGGTTTGCAAATAAGCCGGTGGTGGCCGAAGCGGTGGAATCGGCAAAGAAGCGGAAACGGCAAAAATAAGGATGAAACTCGGTTCTACTGGGCATTCTTAATCTATCGCTACCCTTCGTTCATGGACAGCCCACACTGGTGCGATAGCCCACCCTTGCCGTTTGAAGTCATAGAGTTGCACAATAATGGTGTTGGTGAATCTGCCCATTCTATGTCGTTGAGGTATTGGTAGGGGAAGCGGAACTCTGTGAGGTTTATTTTCAATAGTTCATTCCTTCTGAAGTCTGCATAGTTGTATGGGTTTGTAAAGTCGTAAGGGGTGGGCAGGTAGAGGGCATTTCTCCAATGAAACTCGGAGCTGTATTTGATAGCAAGCGGCCGGTAGCAGGAAGAGAGCGACGATGGGGAGTAATGCCAGTCGTTGTATAGCGTTTCTCATTGACTTTTTGTTGATGATGGGGCAAAGGTACGGAATATTGGTATCAATGGTTGTATTCTACGGCAGAAAAGTTGCTGCATGCTCACTGCAGAACTTCTGTATACATTTTGCAGTGCTACTGCATATCTGTTGCAGCGTTACTGCAAAGCTGTTGCAGTACTACTGCAAATATATGTGCAGTGTTACTGCAAACCGTTTGCAGCGCCACTGCAAAAAGCATGCAGTGTCTTTGCAGTGGGAAGTGTCTGTGTATCAATAGTGAATGGGGTGATTCGGCAATCTGTCATTCTCCGCGGCGTTGGCATATTTCCACTCCTGCAGCCTCTATATCCGTGCCCATCGGTGGATTGCGCTTTGCCAGCTTGAGGGTTATTTCTTCTATCTGTGGGAAGTCGTGGAACAATCGGTTTATAATTCGCCCGCATACATGTTCCAATAGTTTGGAAGGAATGTCCATCTCTGCCTTCACAGCTGTATGTACATCGGCATAGCTCACGGTGTCGGCTACGTCGTCCGTTTCTGCCGCACGCCGGATATCAACTTGCAGGCGCAGGCTGACGGTAAACTCATTGCCTACCACGGTTTCTTGTTCACCCACGCCGTGATGGGCGAAGAAGCGAAGCGTGTCAAGGAAAATATAACTGGTCATTACTTGTAGATTGTTTTCTGCAAACTTACTGATATTTTGTGGTACGGGCAAATCAGTATCCGGTTATTACGATTCAGGTTGCGGATTGTATTCTGTAAAATATAAAAATAGCGCGAAATTGTTTTTTATAGAATACAATTATGTGAGGGTCGGAATAAACTTATCGAACTATTTTAGGCACGGAATTATACGGGTTATCACGGTTGCTTTCAATATTATCCGTGATTGTCCATGTAATCCGTGCCTAAAATAACCCTTTGTTAAGAATCCTTTCTTATCTTCCGGTGCTTTCTATCATGCTCCTTATTTTCTCGTTCAGGCTTTCTGCCTTCATCAGTTGTTCCAGTGTCAGGTGCATGCGCCAGCGCCAGTAGTGCCGCGGGTTGGCAGGAATATTGATGCGTTCTTCCTGCACGTTCGGGTTGCGCCATTTGCCGTCCATGGACATCCAGTCTTGCAGGGAGAGGATGCAGAGGATGGAGTTGCTATGGAGGTGATTGCGAACCACTTCTTCGCAGAGCTCCGGCGTGGCCGTTGCCGGTGCGGCACCGTAGTGCCCGAGCATGGTGTTGTAGTAACGCTGCGTCTGTTGGAAGTCTTCTTCCCACCAGCCGCGCAGGGTAGACATGTCGTGCGTGGAGATGGTGCAGACCGAACGGTATGGATACCAGTCTGTGTGGCCGAATTCTTGTTTCGGGTCTTTCGGCATACGTTGTATCTCCAGGGAAAGGATACGCAGGTCGTTCATCACCCATGCCACGCAATCGGGAATCATGCCTAAGTCCTCACCGCATACCAGCATGCGCGTGGACTGTGTCAGTTGCGGCAGTTTCTTCATGGCTTGCTGTCCCCAGAAGTCGTTGTGGCGGTGATAGTAGTACTGGTCATACAGCCGGTTGAAGGCAGCCTTTTCCCAATCGTTCAGTGCGCGGTAGATGTAGTCGTGCTGCACGCCGATGCGCGGATGGTATTCGTGCGGATTGTTGCGGTCGGGTACGAACAGCACATCGCTGATAAGGGCGTAAAGCCCGTCACGAATCCAGATGCTGTCATCGTCCGTTTTTCCGGCAAAGTAGGCTTCCACCTTGCGCTGGGTGTCGAACTCGGGACGCATGCGGTAAACCTCCCACGTGTCTGTCGGCTCTATGAAGGTCTGTTTCACATAGTCTGTATGCGGGCCGAAGATTTGTCCGAGGAAGTACTCATGGATATAGGGCTTCAGGAAGAAGTCTTCGCGGAATGCCAGCCCGTAGCTTTCTATCTCCTCGCGCGTCATGGGCAGGGCGGGGACGAATTGTCCCAACAGCCCGTGTACGGCGTGCATCGGTATCTCCCAAATGCGGAAGAAGCCGAGGATGTGGTCTATGCGGTAGGCATCGAAGTATTCTGCCATTTTGTGGAAACGTTTCATCCACCAGGCATAACCGTCTTTTTCCATGACATCCCAGTTGTAGGTGGGGAGGCCCCAGTTCTGTCCGTTCACGGAGAAGTCGTCGGGCGGTGCACCGGCTTGGCCGTTCAGGTTGAAGTAGTGGGGTTCCTTCCAGGCTTCCACACTGTTGCGGCTGATGCCGATGGGGATGTCGCCTTTCAGCACTACGCCGTTGGTGCGCGCATGTTCGGTGGCGGCAAGCAGTTGCAGGTGCAGATTGAACTGGATGTAGTAGTAGATGGCAATATGCGGATAGTCGGCAGAGTCCGGCCGGCACAATGTCTCTATCTCCTTGGCATCGTAGGTGGCATACTTGGGCCACTCGCGGAAATTCGGGGTCTTGTAGGCATCACGCAGGTAGCTGAAGACGGCATATGGCTGCAACCATTCCTTGTTGGCTTCGTAGAAATTACGGAAAGCATCCGATGCCAGCACCTTTTCCCCTTCCTGCTTGAAGATGAGGTGGAAGTATTCCCACTTTGTCTTGTTCACAGCTTCGTAGTCCACGGCGGGCAGGGCATTCAGTTCCTTCTGGCGTTTGTTGAATTCGGCCATCACCTTCTTGTCCTTCAAGCTGCCCAACTGCTTCAGGTCGGCGTACATGGGATGGAAGGCATAGATGGAGATGCTACTGTAAGGGTAGGAGTCTGTCCAGGTATGCGTCATGGTAGTGTCGTTGATGGGCAGAATCTGCACCGCCTTCTGATTGGTGGCAACTGCCCAGTCAATCATGCGCTTCAAGTCGCCGAAATCGCCTACACCGAAGCTTTTCTCGGAGCGCAGGGAGAATACGGGTACGGCTACTCCGGAACCTTTCCATGCAGGAAGATTGAAGTATACATAACGGTCGCCGACAGCCAGCGTTTCGTTGGCGGCTATCTGCGGGTCGGCCATATAACGGTTGGGATTGTTCTCCCAGGCCACGGCACGGCGCTCTTTCTTGTTGTAAAGGACGAATTTATACTCCAGCGGGAAGCTGATTTTACCGGCATCCACTTCTACCTGCCATTCGGGGAAGTCGATGTCGCTCATAAGGCAGCTTTGTCCGGGTTCCAGTCACCCAGCGCCTTCTGGTTTCCGCAGAGTGCCAGGCAATGGTCGCTGTCTATGCAGGGGCGTACGCCTTTATCAGCAACCCCTTTTTGTAGCTTTTCGGGGCGGCACTGCGTTCGCGATGCGCCAGCAGGGATTCTGTGAAAGCGGATGTATAAAAATACTGCTGCTCGGGCAGATTCTTCCAACAATCTTCTATGCGGTAAACTTTCTTCGGATTGTCTGCAACGTGCAGGATGCGTGGCAGGCTGTTCCACTCTGTCCGTATGGTTCTGCCATCTCGATAGATGTGGTAACTGTATTCGACGCTTCCATTACCGGGAATCTGGATATCCACTTCCGCGGTCCAGTGAATGCCGTCTACAGTGTGCAGGGGGGTGGCTTTGTTGGGCTGGTTGTTGCCAAGTTCCGGGATGGAACCCAGGACTCTGACTTCTTCACCCCAGCTGGTGCGATACTCGATATTGAATATTAGTGTCATATTATATTAGATTTAGAAATAGCAATAGCTGCAATGATTATGCAAGTATAGAAATTATTCCTCATAATCATGCAGCTACCGTTATCTAAGTCATTTAAATTCCTATGCAAACGTTTGTGCTTGCCGTGGGATTATCCACAGCGAGAAGCTCCGCACGTCTTGCAGATGAGGCAACCTTCTTGGTAAACCAGTGTTTCGTTACCGCAGTTGGGGCATTTCTTGCCTTTGGCTTCCGTGCCGTCCTGGATGTATTTCTTCAGGGCGCGTTCCACACCGTTCTTCCAGGTGTTGATGTTTTCGCTGTCCAGTTGCAGTGAACCTACCAGCTTGATGACCTGCTCGATAGGCATGCGGTAGCGCAATACACCGGAAATCAGCTTGGCATAGTTCCAATACTCTTTGTTGAACTTCTCGGACAGACCCTCGATGGTGACTTTGTATCCGCGCTTGTTCTCGAACTGGAAGTCGTAACGCTTGTTTCCGTGCTCATCCACATTCTTGATGATGTGGCCCGACACCACATTCTTCGGCAGGATGATGCTTCATCATCATCCAGCACACCGGTGAATATTTCGTAGGATGATTGTCCAGCAAGCCGACGAATGCCACCCATTTCTCCTTGTTGTTCTGGAAGCGGACAACGTCTGCATCCAATATTCTGGGACGTGTTTCAACGACCGTAGGCGGTTTGCACGGGGGAAGTTCGGACTTCTTGTCACTCTTGGTAGAGATGAGCACGCCGGAACGCGAACCGTCGCGGTAAACCGTACAGCCCTTGCAGCCGGATTTCCATGCTTCTACATACAGACGGTTCACGAGGTCTTCGTCTACGTCGTTCGGCAGGTTGATGGTTACGCTGATAGAGTGATCCACCCATTTTGGATACGTCCCTGCATCTTGACTTTCATCAGCCAGTCCACGTCGTGGAGGTTGCTTTATAATAAGGTGATTTCTCTACCAGGGCATCCACTTCTTCCTGCG
>ENA-OUNI01000002-OUNI01000002.1-human-gut-metagenome-genome-assembly--contig:-NODE-2-length-84901-cov-5.120013_pt1 | contig 84901 bp, 93 predicted proteins | sample MGYA00242499_ERZ504580 | MGnify/ENA primary metagenome ERZ504580 (study PRJEB26092, sample SAMD00036315) | human gut metagenome | host: Homo sapiens | study: EMG produced TPA metagenomics assembly of the... | reverse complement strand
CGCACAAGGCAATGTGGATATGGCCGACCTGCGCGCCAAAGCGGAAGAAAACAAGGCGGACCTCGCCGCCCTAATGATCACCTACCTTCCACACACGGTATCTTTGAAACGGAAATTGTGGAAATCTGCCACATTATACACGCCTGCGGTGCGCAGGTATATATGGACGGCGCCAATATGAATGCCCAAGTAGCTTGACGAATCCCGCTTTATCGGTGCGGATGTCTGCCATTTGAATCTGCACAAAACGTTCGCCTCTCCTCACGGTGGCGGCGGACCGGGTGTAGGCCCCATCTGCGTAGCAGAGCATCTGGTTCCGTTCCTTCCGGGACACAAATTGTTCGGCAATGCCGCCAACCAGGTGTCCGGAGCTCCCTTCGGCAGCGCAGGTATCCTGCCCATCACTTACGGCTACATCCGCATGATGGGAACGGAAGGACTGACACGGGCCACGAAGATAGCTATCCTCAGCGCCAACTATCTGGCAGCCTGCCTCAAGGATACGTACGGCATTGTTTACCGCGGTGCTACCGGCTTCGTGGGACACGAAATGATATTGGAATGCCGCAAGGTGCACGAAGAGACGGGCATCAGTGAAAACGACATCGCCAAACGTCTGATGGACTACGGCTATCATGCCCCCACCCTCTCCTTCCCGGTACACGGCACACTGATGATTGAACCGACGGAGAGCGAAAGCCTTGCCGAACTGGATAACTTCGTGCAGGTGATGCTGACCATCTGGGACGAGATTCAAGAAGTGAAGAACGGCGAAGCCGACAAGACGGACAACGTGCTGGTGAATGCCCCGCATCCCGAATACGAAGTGGTAGCCGACACGTGGAAGCACAGCTATACCCGCCAAAAGGCAGCCTACCCGATAGAAAGCGTGCGCGAAAACAAGTTCTGGGTGAACGTGGCACGTGTAGACAACACGTTGGGAGACCGTAAACTGTTGCCCACATGCTATGGATGCTTCGACTGATGAAAAGAAAGCGTAACGGACTATTTTATAGTAAAAAAGAAGAAACCATCAATCCATCTCCATGCATCGGCATTGCCATGGGAGTAATTGTAAGTACACTATTCCTGATAAAATGCTACCAGGCGCAGAATCTTTGGGCAGCATGCGGCGTATGGCTCTATTTGTTCGGCATGGGCGGTTCATATCTTGCCTCCACACTCTACCACTCCCTGAAACATCATAATCCGTGGAAACGCGCTTGCGGCATTGGGACCATGCGGCCATCTATTGGCACATTGCAGGCAGTTACTCCCCCATCACGCTCATTGCATTGAGAGAAGACGGCGGCTGGGGATGGGAACTTTTCGGCTTCGTCTGGCTATGCGCCATTATCGGCACTGTTGTCAGCTTCCGCAAGATGGAGGAGCACAGTTACGTGGAAACAGTGTGTTACATCCTGATGGGGCTGTCCGTACTGGTAGTATTCAAGCAGCTTTTCGCCCTCTCCCCCACAGCCTGCTACTGGATTATTGCCGAAGGAGTATGCTACATCACGGGAGCCGCCTTCTACTCCTTGCGCAAGGCACGGTACATGCACTCGGTTTTCCATTTCTTTGTATTGGGCGGTTCAGCCTGCCACATGGTGGCTGTATGGGACATACTGGTGAAGATGCTGTAAGCAAACGACAAGCGCACAACTGCTAAAAGAAGTTAATAAGCATCTCTCCCCCTTGCTTTTCTCCATAACTTACCCTACGTTTGCAGTGTTGTACATCAGTACAACACCAATAAAGTTATGATAACGATAGAGAACACAAGCTACGGTTACAAGTCCAATCCACTTATTTTCAACAATATATCTTTGGAAATAGGAAACGGTATATATGGACTTCTGGGGGAAAACGGTGTAGGCAAAACGACGCTGATGCATCTCATCTGCGGACTACTCTTTCCCAAAAACGGAAAGTGCAGTATAGACGGAAGAAACACGGCGAAGAGACTGCCCGAAGGGTTGAACCGTTACTTCTTCCTGCCCGAAGAGTTGCAGATGTCAACCGAGAGTATCGCCAGCTTCGCTGCACGCCATTCCGTATTCTATCCACATTTCAATCAAGAAGAATTCGAGCTGAACCTGGAAGAACTGAAAATCGACCGGAAACAAAAACTCTCTTCCATCTCCTACGGACAACAGAAGAAGGCAATGCTGGCATACGCCTTTGCCCTGCATACTCCATACATCCTACTCGACGAACCGACAAACGGGCTGGACATCACCTCTCGCCAAGCCTTGAAGCGTATCATCAGCCGCAGCATGGACGATGAAAGCACGCTGCTCATCTCCACCCATCAGGCACACGATTTCGAGAACCTGCTGGACCACCTCATCATCCTTGGCAAAGGCGAAATATTACTGAACCGTTCGCTGGACGAAATCAGTAACCGGCTTCTCTTTGCCCGGACAAGCATTCTGCCGGAAGAAAGCATCTACAGCGAAGAGAATCTATCGGGTTATTTCTCCATCATTCCCAACGAGGACGGAGAAGAGAACACACCGGACATCGAGCTGCTGTATAAAGCGGTGCTGCAACAACCGGAAAAGATACAGAGCATGTTTCAATGAAAATCCATCATACAAACAGAACTATGAACGCAACTTTTAATCTGAAACGCTTCCTGCTACTGGAACAATATAAAAGGAATGAGACCGGCAGGCACCTGCTTTGGTCAGCAGCCGTCGTATCGTTCATCTGCATCCTGTGCATTCTCTACGACATAAACCGCGGTGGAAGTTACTACGGCAAACATACCTCTGCCACCGAATTCTCCCGCTACGTACTATGGTTTATCCTCATGGCCCCCTGCCTGCTGGAAACAAAATTCAGCAAACGCAGCTCCACTCTCGATATACTGCTGCCGGCATCGGCATTCGAGAAGTTCCTGCATGTCTGGATAAAATACCTGCTGCTGCTTCCCCTATTCTGCAGCCTGCTGATAGCCTGCCTCAAAGGTCTGCTGTCCTTAAGCGGCAACGAGTTCCTGCAGTATTTCGCAACGCACATCACGATGTTCCGGATACACAACACCCAGATACTGACCTATGTAATCCTGCATGCTTCCGCCTTCATCGGATACTTCGCCTTCAGCCGGCAAGTCCTGCTGAAAAGTTTCACCATCTTTGTAGGCTCCATTGCCGTCTGCATAGGAATTGTAACTTTTGTGGCCTCCCTCATGCCCGAAGCCAGAGCGGACGGATATTGGATGGATAACATTGCCACATGGCCCCACACCAACTATCCGTTGTCGGCCGGTACACAAGCCATCGTGACTTTCTGCAATTATGCGGCTCCCATCAGTGTGCTGCTCGGTTCATGGGTATCGAGCTACTTCCTGCTCAAAGAAAAACAACTGTAGCCTATGGACTTCAAGACCAACAAGCCGATATACCAGCAAATTGTAGACTTCTGTTTCAGCAAGATTCTCACCCGCGAATGGCGGGCAGAAGAGCGGGTGGTATCCGTGAGGGAGCTCTCCACACAACTGGCAGTGAACTCGCGCACCGTGCTGAAGGCCTATGAATACCTCCAGACGGAGGACATCATCTACCCGGAACGGGGAATGGGGTTCTACCTCTCCAAAGATGCGGTGAAGAAAGTGATGCGAATACAGAAGAAAGAGTTTTTTGACAACCAGCTTGCCGACATGTTCCGCAGCATGGAGCTACTCGGCATCAGTATAGAAGAAATAACAGAACGATATAACAAACTTAAAAAAGACGGTTCATGAAGAGATACGCAAAGACTGCATTATGGATTACCTTCGGACTCCTCTTCGGACTTACGATTGTCAAAGTTTCGACACTGATGTACGAGATTTATTCCTTCATGCATTCCTAACTTTCATCGGACAGACGAGGAAAGTATAAACAACTGATATACAAGCTTCAGCATCTTCCCTTAGCGGGAAGAGTGACTTTTACATCCCTATCCAACAGTAACAGGCTAATACAAACGATTATGAAAACCAAACTTTTTTTACTATTGCTTGCCCTCTCCGTACTCCGTACACAGGCACAGAGCCTCTCCATCAAAGGACGCGTCACGGACGCCTCGCAAGAAGCAGTTATAGCCGCCAATGTGTCATTATGGACCATAGACTCTACTTTGGTGACCGGAGTAACCTCGGATGCACAAGGCAAGTTCGCCCTCCCTAAAATCAAGGCAGGCGACTACCGCCTTTCCATCTCCTTCATCGGCCTCCAAAGTGAAAACATACTGCTGAAACTGAATAAAAGCCTCGACCTGGGCGATGTACAGTTGCAGGAAGATGCCGTGAGCCTCGGTGAAGTGACGGTATCTGCCAGCAATGTGCTGCAACGGGTAGACCGGCAAATCATCCTGCCTTCCGAAAGCCAGCTGAAACGCTCGTTCGGTGCCTACGACCTGCTGAACAATCTCGGCATTGCCCGTCTGCAAGTGGACAATCTGAGCAACAGCATGAGCGTCAGCGGTGGCGGGTCCGTACAAACCCGTATCAACGGCATTAAAGTGACAGACAAGGAGATAGCGGCCGTCAGAGCCAAAGACGTACTGCGTGTGGAGTTCATCGAAGACCCCGGCAAGCAGTACGGAGACGATGAGCTGGGCGCCGTAGTCAACATTATCCTGCGCCGCCGCGAAACGGGCGGTGTCGTGAACTTCCAACTCTCCGATTCGCCCCACACCCTATGGGGAGAGAATTTCCTGAGCGCGAAGTTCAATTACAAGAACTCCGAATGGGGCATCGACTACTTCAACAAGAACGGCAAGTATCACAGCCGCCTCGAATCCCACGAAACCTTCTATCTGGGCGACCGCACCATCGACCGCATCAAGGAAGGCATCGAAGACGAGTCGCCCTCTCTGAGCTTCATCAACAACCTGAATCTGACGTACAATCTGACGAAAGCGGACAAATATGTATTCAATGCCATCTTCCGTAACAACCTCAGCAATGCCCCCTACCAGAATGAACTGAACAAGATGTGGGCAGTGGGCAGCACGGAGTCCATCTATTCATACGTCAACAACCACACATCCAGCTACTCTCCGGCGCTCGACCTTTACTTCCAGCATACCCTGCCCCATCAGCAGAGCATCCAGGTGAATGTAACGGGAACGCTCATCCATACCAAGAACAACCGAAAATACAAGGAGTACAAGGACGAGAACGCACCGCTGGCAGACATCCAGACATTGGTGGACGGTGACAAGCGCTCCGTCATTGGCGAAGCCATTTATGAAAAGAACTTCAAGGAGGTGAAGCTGAGCGGCGGTGCCCGCCACTATCAGATGCGAACGGAGAATGAGTATAAAGGTTCCCATCCCACCACTTCGAAGATGGACCAGTCGCAGACATCCGCTTTCTTCGAGGTGCAGGGCAAGATAAAGGACTTCAGCTATGCGGGCAGTGTAGGAATGACACGTGCCTGGTTCAAGGAAAGTGAGAAAGACCATGCTTACTATACCTTCACGCCCACCGTGCGGTTGAGCTATAATCTGAAGAAGGCGGGATTCCTGCGCTACCGGTTCAACATCAGTCCTGCCATACCGTCGCTCGGCTCGCTGACTGATGTGGAGCAGGCGATGGACACGATACAGATAGTCCGCGGAAACCCGTTGCTGAAAACGTATCAACAGTTCACGAACTCCTTGTCTTACAGCTATTCGAAGAAGCAGTTCAATGCCAATCTGAGCGTACGCCACCAGTATTATGACAATCCCATCATGGAAAGCATCTTCGTGGAGGACGGCAAACTGATACTGAAGGATGAAAACCAGCGGTCGTTCCAAAGCCTGAATACGGAACTGATGGCCGGCATAAATGGCGCTACACTGTTCGGACTGAAAGATTTCCTGACGCTTTATGCTTCGGGAGGATATACGCGCAGTTGGTCGGAAGGCCTGAACTATAGCCATATGTACGATGAATTCTATTACAGCGTGATGGCGCAAGTGCAATATAAAGACTTCTCGCTGCTCGGGCAGTTCCGGAAAGTGCAGAACAATTTCTTCGGCGAAACTATCAAGAAGAACGAAAACCAGACGGCATTCATGGCAATGTACACCCGGCAGAACCTTCAGGCGGGAATCGGTATTATGTTTCCCTTCACCAATAACTATAAAGTGGGAAAAGAAAGAATCAGCAAAGTGGCTCCTTTCCGTTCCGAGACATTCGTCAGGGAGACGGGACAGATGGTCGTGCTGCGCGTGGGTTATACATTCGAGTTCGGACGCAAGCACAAGGCAGGCAACAAGGGGCTGAACAACAGTGATACGGACAGCGGCATCATCAATATGCAGCGATAACCCATTTCCTCTGTGAAGAGGAAGCCAACGGAGAGTGGCGGAATTATACGTTATTTTGCTTCATGTATGATTAATTACCTGACCGCCACCTCTCCTGCGGGTATCTCTGTTTAGCGGATGATGGTCACCGTACCTTCCTTCACCTTTTTCTCCTTCACCGGAGCATCGGCGGGAGCATATCCCAGGCTGCGCAGCCATATACCTTATGGCTCTCGGGTACACCCAGCTTTGTCAAGAAAGCGCGGACATCGGGGTCGTCGCAGGTCTGCCCCAACTGGTTAATCCAGCAGGAACCGATGCCGAGGGACTTGGCTGCAAGGAAAATGTTCTCCAAGGCGCAAGCGCAATCCATAGCAGCCCACCATTGGGTAGGCTCGTTGGAGACAATGACCAGCGTGGGGGCATGATAGTAGCAGCAATAAGTCTGGCTATGTCCACGTTCCCGTGTATGAGGGTCGTCACTCTTGGCAAAGGCGCCTTTGATTTTATCATTCAACTCTTTCAGTACTTCCTTATTCTGAATGGCAGTGAAGTGCCACGTCTCCAAATGCATACCGTTGGGGGCATAAGTAGCCGCCTCAAGGATAAGATTCAAATCTTCTGCGGAAACCTGCTGTTCCATATAGGCACGGACGCTACGGCGTGCCTTGATAGTTTGTAATGTCTCGTTCATTTGTTTAATTGAGAATTGATAGTTGATTATTGATAATGCAAATCGGTGCGTATTCAGTAGGGCTGTTTCATCGTTTCACCAGTCCAATCTTCACATTCAGCTTGAAGTACCAGACGCCGTTCTCGCGCTCCAAGAAGCCGTATTTATCTTTCTCTACGGCACCTTTCTCCAAACGCGTATTCTGATAGAGGAAATCTGCAAAGACCTGCGGACGGGATTTGTGGTAGCAAAGTACCTGCCCGCTACCGTCCGTCAGGAAGATGCCTTCGACGGCAGAGTCCGTACCGTTATAAATTTTGGCAGGGCGCATGCCGAGGGCAAGCGCCAGCAAGAACTGCTTCGTCTTGAACTCGTAGAAGCGGTGCTTGTTTATCAACTCGTCCTTTATCTTCAGCGGATTCATCTCCTTGATGCGCTCCGTCAATTCGCTGATGCGGGTGATGCCGTCCAAGTGCATCAAGCGCACCATCTCGGCAAGCATGCGGGGGAAGTGGAGGTCTATCATCAGCAGGTTGCAGCGGAACACGCGGTCGGCAACGTCGGCATACTTCAGCACGCCGCCCAGTCGCTCAATCATCATCATGCGTTCTGCTACTTCCGTAGGAGATTCCGGCAAGGCATTCACCTTGTTCACCGTGGGCACGGCAAACTTGACACCGCTTTGCTCCAGCTTCAGATTTGCCGTACGTCCTCCGTCCAGCAACGGATTCATCGGGGCGAGACGACAACGGACATTGAAGCCCGTCAGAGGTGCTTCGGGATGCCAGAAGGCAACGGAAAAGTCGGTACGGTCTTCCGTCTTGGACTCCAGGTCATATATGTTGGCAGCATCCAAGAAAGCTTCCAGCCCTTCGGACACTTCCACTTCCTCGCCCGAAACATTCTTCAACAGATGCAGAATCAACTCTGCCGCATCACCAAAGTCTTCGCGGGGGAAACGCAGCTCCTCTTTCTCGCCCGGAACAAACGAACCGTCCTTCCCGGTAGTTCCGCTGACAATGCGCACTTCCTGCTCTTCGATATAGTAACGGCGCGTACCGTCATGCTCTTCCCTCTGTATCAAGGCAACGGGCCAGCGCAGGGTTTCGTCTTTTTCAGCTTTCGGTGTGCCCGGTGACACGGCTCCATCCGCCAGCAGGCGAAAGAAGGTGTAGAGCTCGCCCAGTTCTCTTTTTGTTGCACTAAATGCCATAAATTTTCTTTTGTTTAAAGGAGGGAGTCAGCCTTTCATAAGGAGTGATGCCGTTTCCGCAAAGAAAACAGTCTGTTCCTCATAGGAAAACAACTTGTTCCGTTAAAGGAAACAGAGTGTTTCACCATAGCGAACAGTTTGTTTCATTATGAAAGAACAAAGTGTTCCATATAGGCGAAACAGAGTGTTCAAACGCGGTTGAACACTTTGTTCCAAAGTAGGAAACGAACAACTTCCCTATTGAAAGGGGCTCTTATCCCATTTGTTTTATTATTCAAACCTCAATGTTTCTACTTTCTCCAACCGTGCCCGCAACTTCGGCATCATGGACTGGCGGATACGGAGCGTCATGCGGCAGTCCATATCGTACGACTGTTCCTGAATTTCCGGCTCCTCCTCCTTCACCACCCGCATCACATCGTTCATGAAGGGGTATTCGAAGAGGAAAGTCACCGCCTCATCTACCGTCTTTTCAATGATGGTGGCAGCGGCAATGGCTTCGGCAGCGGCAGCCTTATAGCTACAATCAGTCCGCTCGTACCCAACTTGATACCGCCGAAGTAGCGCACTACGATGACGAGAATATCCGTCAGTTCGTTGGAATTGATTTGTCCCAGAATCGGCTTGCCTGCCGTACCGATGGTTCGCCGTTGTCGTTGGCACGGAAGTCCTTCCGCTCATGGCCCAGCATGTAGGCATAGCACACGTGGCGGGCGTCGTAGTATTTCTTCTGGTAAGTTTCCAGATGCGCCTTCACCTCCTCTACTGTACGCACCGGCAGGGCAATAGCAATGAACTTGCTGCGCTTTTCAGTGTAAATGCCCTCGGAAGGGGCAACGATGGTTTTATACGTATCTTCGCTCATGCTGCAAAGATAATGCAAAATCAAAAGTGGTAGAAATAAGAAAAGAGATTTTTACGCTGTTATGTCCTTACACCAGTGAATTAGTCATGCACAAAAAAGCCTATGTCTTCGGTAAAAAAGCAAAAGAACAGACAAGTGATAAAAATATTCAAATTGCGAAGTTCACTTGGACTACTAAAATCATTACATGTACGTAGTTCGTCATGTAGCTCTGACAACTTCTCCGCAACTTTTAATCTGCCGGACTTCATCCATTGGAACAAAAAACTCTACTCCATCAAGAAGATAAAAAAGAGTGAAATATCAATAAATATGTGCCAACAGATTCTCATATTTTTCTTGCTCACGCATATCATATGTCAATTCCGATTCACCAGTACTTACAGCAATAATTTTGAGAGTAGCTTTAGTAACTTGCAAGCCACACTTAATTTCCTCCAATATAGTTGTCATAGAAGTGGACATTACTTCCTTATAACCAAACAATCCTTTGATGAAAGCCTTTTGTAAGAGACTAGAACACTTTCGCCATCACAATAACACATATGTCAACATCACTTTTTCCAAATGCTTTTAGAATGTACAAACACTTTGGATGTTGACTGACGTTCTTTGAAAATTCTCTGTAAAACCTCTATCTCTTGGTTATTCAAATTTTATTTTAGCCAAATGTCATTTACAAACTTAGGTAAAATTCTATCATTATCTAATCCTTACAACACTCTTTTTTTACATCAATATCATGATCATCTTGAAAAATTTTATAGAGCAAAGCATCAACTATAGCTCTTTCACCTTCTCCTGCTTTAGGTCCTAAAACAACTTGCATTTTTTTCATAGCTTCCCATTTTAACGGTATATAAAAAGATTCTTTTTCAAGAGGTCTATCTATAATAGCTCCTTTTTCATTAACAGACATTCCCCTTATTATGAAACGTGTCTCTTTTTGAAAATCCCAATACTTCTTTTTATGAATCCCTATTTCATTAGTATGAAGCAAAATGTCACCTTCTTACAAGAAACAGCATATTCTTTATAACATTTAACAGCATCATTATCATCTTTTAAATCATACTCTACATTACAAGGTTCTGTATTATTCATATCACTATTTACTGCTAAATGTCCATCACGATAGAATCTTTCTTTAAGAAAAGAAGTTTTATCATTAATTTTATATACAACAAACATATCCTTGTCAAGCCCGATTCTCACTCCTTTCAAGTCTGTATACATTTTCCATAGAGCAATATTCTCTACTTTATCCTCTGTCCAACACGAAACAAACGAAGATGAATTCAATTTCATGTCGCTATCCCCATAGCCAAACAAACTCTCATCCGGATCATCTACTAAATCCAAGCGATTAAACTTAATAGACTTTGTTGTCAAAATCAACGCAAATGTTGCTAATGATGTATAATGATATAGCATAAATTATTATTTTTATAAACCTATCGACCATTAAACTAATATTACTCACTTTTGAGACAATTCATATGAAAATATACCTATCGAAAACCTTCATAAAAGTATATCTACCGCAAAAATAGATATTTTTCAGTGAAACTATATTATTTTCTACTATTACTCGCTCTTCTTTTTAAGAATTTTACGCACCAAAGAATATAAGTATCGATAGTTTATTTTATCTAACTTTTTTCCTACGAAAATAGACATGACAAAAACGTCAAATTATCCTCTCTAACATTTAACAAAGGACTTCCAAATCATCTGAAGAAAGTTTCAAACTATTTGAACTAAACATTGTAAGTATTGAAAATAAGCTTTATTTTCGCACTTAAAACAGATATCCGCAACCTAAGAACATGTATCTGCAGGCTGGATCGATCCTCCAGAAAATAGACTACCAGTTATTTAAAATGAAGCCTCAAAAGATAGTGATTGCCATCGATTCCTTCAAAGGATGCCTCACCTCGCAGAAGCCGGAGAAGCTGCCGCCCAAGGGGTACATGCCGCATGTCCCGAATGCCGGACCATCGTGCTCCCTGTGGCCGACGGTGGAGAAGGCATGCTCGACGTCCTGCTTGCAGCCAGTAACGGAAAACGTATCACCGTCCGTGCCCACGACCCGTTGATGCAACCGTGCGATGCCAGTTACGGCATCTCCGGAGACGGCAATACCGCATTCATAGAGATGGCCGCCATCAGCGGACTGCCTCTGGTTCCTGCCGACAAAAGGAATCCGATGAAAACCACCACCTTCGGAACGGGCGAACTGATACGCGATGCCCTGGAACGGGGATGCCTCCGTTTCGTCATCGGACTTGGAGGGAGCGCCACGAACGATGCCGGTCTGGGAATGCTGCAAGCATTGGGATTCCGTTTCTTCGATAAAGAAGGACACGAAGTGGGAAGCATGAAAAAAGGCATCGCCCTATGCGGTGCCCTTCTATCGGCAATCAGCTCCATTGACAGCTCTTCCGCCCATCCCGCACTGAAAAAGGCATGTTTCACGGCGGCGTGTGATGTACGCAATCCTTTCTTCGGTCCCAATGGAGCAGCCCACATATTCGCTCCCCAAAAAGGAGCAGACGCAGATATGGTAAAGGAACTGGATATTGCCATGCAGCATCTTTCGGACGTCATATTCCACACTACCGGCAAAGACGTATCCTTGCATCCCGGTGCCGGTGCGGCAGGCGGCATGGGCGCAGTCTCCACGCATTTTTGGATGCACAGTTGAAACCCGGCATAGAGCTTTTTTTGGAAACTCTGGACTTTGCAGAAAAGATTAAGGATGCCGACCTCATCATCACTGGAGAAGGGAAATCGGACCGGCAGACTCTTATGGGGAAAGTACCTTCAGGCATCTTGCAGGAAGCAAGAAGGCAACATATTCCCGTCATCCTGCTGGCAGGAGCGATAGAGGATGCGGGATACTGAATGCAGCCGGATTCCGGGGCGTATTCTCCATTACCCCCTCTCCCGTCTCTTTGGAGCAGGCCATGCAGCCTGAATTTGCTCAAGAAAATATCCGAAGGACAGTGGAGCAAATTTGCCGGATTTTCTTTTAACTCCCTCTAACTCCTTTAACATACCGATAGCACCAGATACCAACTACATCGGCAATCAGCCAGCCGATGGGGATAGACCACCAGATGCCTGTCACCCCAATCTCAGGTATCGAAGCAAACCAGTAAGAAAGAACTACACGGGTGCCCAGCGACAGCACGGTCAGCACAACAGACATGCCCGGCATACGGATGGCCCGGTAGTATCCGTACAGCAAAAACAAGATGCCGATGCCACAGTAGAAAGCACCTTCGATGCGTAGGTACGCCACTCCCACCGCAATAATCTCCGTCTCGTCCGGACGGACAAAGATAAGCATCAGTGGCTCGGCAAACACGAAAACCAGCACGGACACGAGGAGTGAGAAAACAACCGCTGTGACAAACGCACTGCGAACACCCCGGTGGATACGGTCGTAACGTCCGGCCCCGAAGTTCTGTGCAATAAAGGTGGAAAAGGCGTTCCCAAATTCCTGCACGGGCATATAGGCGAAAGAGTCTATCTTCACTGCTGCCGCAAAAGCTGCCATTACCGCTGTTCCAAAGCTGTTGACAAGTCCCTGTATCATCAGGATTCCCAGATTCATCACCGACTGTTGGACGCAAGTCAGTGTAGAGAAGGAAGCTATTTCCTTCAAGCAAGTACGGTCAAAACACATATCTTCATGATGCCATCGCAGTTCCGGACGCCTTCTGTAAGTATAAATGATGATGCCCAGAGCAGCTACTCCTTGAGCGAGGACAGTGGCCGCAGCCGCACCCTGAATCCCCCAATCCAGTTGTAGGATAAAAAACAAGTCGAGCGCTATATTCAGAACGACAGAAACTGCCAGAAACCAAAGCGGAGTGACAGAATCCCCTACTGCACGCAGCAGAGATGCGTAGAAGTTATAGATAAAGGTGAAAACTATACCGCAGAAGATTATCCACAAGTAGCTGCGCATCATGCCGTATATGTCTTGCGGGACCTGCAACAGCCGGAGAATAGGGTCGAGCCAGATAAAAACGGCTACATTCAGTATCAATGTCACGATACCTATCAGTACAAACGAACTGAATATGCTACGACGCAGTGCTACATGGTTTCCGGCACCATAATGTAAAGAGAACACAGTGCCACTGCCCATCGCCAGTCCCAGCAAAACGGATATAAGGAAAACCATCAATGTGTATGCCGAACCGACCGCCGCCAACGCCCCTGCACCAATGCATTGGCCTACAATGAGCGTATCTGCAATGTTGTAGCATTGCTGCAAAAAAGACCCTACCATCATGGGTAGGGTAAAATGTAATAAAGTACCGGTTATGCCTCCTTGAGTGAGGTCTCCTTTCCGTAGCATCCTGCTTTTGTTTTTAAGAGTTTCATTTCCGGGTACAAAGATACAAAACCCTCCAACAAATCATCTGGACTCGACGAAGAAAGAGGCATGTAATAAAAAAAGCAGAGGGTTAACCTCTGCTCTCCATACTGTTTTTGTCAGGATTCAGAATCTTTACGACCTGACGAACATCTCTCTTGTCTGCATTACCGTAAAGGCCAATCTGTTGTCCGGGTACTGTTCCCTTTTCATGTTCTGCCTGGGACAATGCTACTTTCGGGTCAATATGCCCTGCTTTCTTATCTATATTCATACCTATTGAGTTTTTCTAAATTCTTATATGAGAACAAGATAAAAAAGCAAATTGTTCAGCAGTGTCACGAGATATTTAGTAATTCCACTTCAAATATCAGTGTGGAATACGCCGGAATGGGTCCACTGGTACGTGTACCGTATCCCATGGTGTAAGGGATATATACAATCCAACGACTTCCGGGATGCATTCGTAGCAAGCAATCTGCCAGCCCTCAATCACTTCATTCAGACGAAAAGCCTCCGGACAATTCCGTTTCCACGAATTATCGAACTCACGCCCATTGATAAGAGTGCCTTTATAATGCACAGATACTACACTGTTGAGACGTGGTGTCAGACCGTCTCTGCCTTCCTCCAATACCCGATAAAGTATGCCGCAAGGTAATTCCTTGATTCCTTCTGCCGTACGCAATTGCTCCAGAAACTGTTCGTTCTGCAATTTATATTCTTCTTTTCTACTCATATTGACTTTTTCAATACTTTACAATAATTTGTGCACTGCTTTCTTGCAGTTCCGCATATCCTTTTCCGTCAGCTCAGGATGCTTCTTAGTACCTCCCCTCTCAATGGTTTTCACAATCTTGAAACCACTCCATTTCAGAATCTCCCTGAAAGCTTTCACCACACCGTGCGTCTGATTATAGAGAATATTGAAAGGATAAGGGGTAGTACAAGTGCTTACCACAATCGCTTTCTTGCCCTTATGAAGCGGAAGGGGCATTCCCCAGGAGTTCTCCCCCATCATACCGTAAACCATACGGTCGAAAAGCACTTTCACTTCTCCCGGCATGTTTCCCCAATAGCAAGGGGCACCGATTATCACTGCATCGGCTTCTTTCATAGACTGCAACACTCTCTGTGCCCCATCCTCGGGCAGACAACACTTCAATGAACTGCGACACTTCATGCAACCGATGCAGGGATGTACCTGCAACTGTGGAACGTCTATATAAACTGTTCCAACTCCGCAGCCTTCAAGTTCCTGCTTCATCAGCTCCAACATTTTCGACATGTTGCCATGACGACGAGGACTACCGTTAAGAATCAATACCTTCATTGCATACTCTTAATTTTTCAGCAAAGGTCGGCATTTTCTACATAATAACCTTACTTCTTGTTCAGTTTTAGTTCTGTAATAAAAGCCACTATCAGTCCGATTCCACCAACACCCAGCACACAAGCCCCATAAATAAGGGAAACAGTCTCCCTATACATCCAGTCTCTGTCCGCAGTAAAGTAATTGGGAATCGTCGCATAGCAGATAAGATAACCCAGCAATAACCCAAGTCCCATACCAGCCAACAGACATCCTATTTTCAGGGCAGAGAACGAAAAGCTACTTCCACGTAATTTAGGCGTATCCATCTGAGGGAGTAGTCCCCGCTCGTCCATCTTCTCAATCAGCATGATTCTTTCCTTCTTACAAACAAACAGCTCAAACAATTTGTAAACTCCTAAAGTAATGATTGTCATCACCGCAGGCACCATAATAAAATCCATCATATTCGTTTCAATTTAAATTAGTAATTTCGTTTCTTTGTACCCTTTAGACGCGGCAGTTTACATGAGGTTACACTTTTCCGGAAAAATATTTTTCTTCCGAAAATCTGTAACCAACCAAACAAACTTGCGTCTAACAGACAAAATGAAAGACGACGAGAGACATATCATCCAGCGCATCTTGAGGGAGAGACTGCTCTTTACGAGCATTTTCTCAACACATACGGCCAGCAGGTATTCATCCTGGTGGCCCGTATCGTCTCCAACCAGGAAGATGCCGAAGAACTGACCCAAGATGTCTTCCTGAAAGCCTTCCAGCATCTCTCGTCTTTCAAGGGCACCAGTTCTTTTTCGACGTGGATTTATTCGATTGCATATAATACGGCCATCTCGAATGCACGGAAAAAGAAATTTGATACCTTTGTCATGGATGATACACTGCTTGCCAACATATCCGATACACAAGTAGATGAAGCCTTAAATGATGAAGGGGAAGAGCAAATTGCCAAATTGAACAGAGCCATGGAGCAACTCGATTCCGAGGAACAGGCACTGATAAGCCTGTTCTATTATGAAGAAAAAACATTGAATGAGGTCGCTCTCATCCTGGGACTGACGGAAAGCAACGCAAAAGTGAAGCTACACCGTATACGTAAAAAGATTTATGTGTTGATGAAACAAGAAAAAGTATGAACGAAGAACTAAAAGATAGAGGATTGAAAAAGGCGGTAAGAGAACAGACTACTTTCCGCCTGCCGTCCAATTTTACCTACCGCACCATGCAGAAGGTAGAAGAAGCCATACGTCTGCGCGAGAAGAAATCAGAAAGAAGAATTCTGCTTGCAACTATTGCCGCTGCTATCTTCTTGATAGGTGTCAGTGGGACAGGATTGGTTCTGTACTTCGGAGACAGCATCCGGGAAGCCTTTACGCCCACCACCCTCCCACAGTCAGAAAGTATCCAGATTCCTTGCTTTTATCTCCTACTGATTCTGACCATTCCGCTTTTCATCCTGTTTGACCGGTGGATGAGAAAACTGTATTTCAAACATCACACTCCTAAGCTTCCAGAGTTCTGAACGAAAAACGGGGATGTCTTTTATTGGAAGACATCCCCGTTTCAGTTTATATCAATTCATTTAGTCTAGTTTATGAATCACCAGTCCCGAACGCAACTTCGGCTCAAACCAAGTTGTCTTGGGAGGCATGATGTTGCCCGTATCGGCGATGTCCATCAGCTGCTTCATGGAAACGGGATAGAGGCCAATGCCACTTTCATCTCACCACTGTCCACCCGCTTCTTCAACTCTCCCAGACCACGGATGCCGCCTACAAAGTCAATACGCTTGTCGGAACGGAGGTCTTTGATGCCGAGCACTTCATCCAGTATCAGATTGGAGGAGATGGTTACATCCAGTACTCCAATGGGGTCGTTATCATTATAAGTACCGGTTTGGCAGTAAGGCTGTACCACTTTCCGTTCAAATAGAGGGAGAAGTTATGCAGTTCGGACGGCTTATAGATGTCCTCACCTTTCTCCTCCACGATAAAATTCTTGCCCACAGCAGCCAGAAACTCTTCGGGAGTCATGCCGTTCAAGTCCTTCACCACCCGGTTATAGTCAATAATAGTCAACTGGTTGGCAGGGAAGCACACAGCCATGAAGTAGTTGTACTCTTCGTCACCACGGTGATTGGGGTTTTGCTTGGCTTTCTCCGCACCCACCAAAGCGGCAGCGGCGCTGCGATGATGCCCATCGGCAATGTAGAGGGCGGGCATTTGGGCAAACTCTTGGGTAATGGCATCAATGTCCTCCTGCTTGTCTATAATCCAGAAGGTATGGCCGAAACCGTCACCCGGAGCGATAAAGTCGTATACCGGTTTCCCCGCTGTATAACGGGAAATGACGGCATCCAGTGCAGCGTTATCGGGATAGGCAAAGAATACGGGCTCAATGTTGGCATTGTTCACGCGGACATGCTTCATACGGTCCTCCTCTTTATCACGACGAGTCAACTCGTGCTTCTTGATAACGCCGTTCATATAATCGGGAACATAGGCACCGACAACAAGACCGTACTGTGTCTTGCCGTTCATGGTCTGGGCATAGACGTAATAGTTTTCTTTATCGTCCTGCACCAGCCAGCCTTTCTCCTGGAACATACGGAAGTTCTCTGCAGCTTTCTGATAAACACGTTCGTCATGCTCATCCGTACCGACGGGAAAATCTATTCGGTTGATAATATGATATAGGGATTTTTCATTACCTTCCGCTTCTGCACGTGCTTCTGCAGAATTCAATACGTCGTAAGGACGGGACGCTACTTGTTCCACCAAATCCTGAGGGGGACGAATCCCTTTAAAGGTTTAATTATAGCCATAAGAGAGTGTTTTATATGGATTATTGAGGTTTCTTTTTCACGAAATATCTTACCAGATAAATTGCACTACCTAATATCAGTACAATAGATACGCCCTCGCAAAAACCGAGGGCGAAATCTGACAATTCATTTCTGAATATACTACTTAATGAAAATATACCAGCACCTATTGCTAAATAAAGAACTGAACATTTATAGGTAGTCTTACTATTCATCTCATTTCCTGTTTACGCGGAACTTCTCGCAACCGTCTTTCAGGAAGCCTACAATCTGCTTGGCAGCGGCAATACCTGCGTTGATATTGGCTTCGGCAGTCTGGGCACCCATCTTTTTCGGTGTAGAGAAATAACGTCCGGCAAACTTGGCTGCAAATGTTTCATTGGCAGCAGGCATAATGTCGGTCATGTATTTCAAGTCGGTACGCTCTTCCATCAGCTGGATAAGCTCGGCTTCATTGATGACTTCCTTACGGGCTGTGTTCACCAGCAGTCCACCTTTCGGCATCTTGTTCACCAATGCATAATTGATGGAATTCTTCGTTTCGGCAGTTGCAGGAATATGCAGGGAAACGACATCGCAAGTAGAGTAAAGCTCTTCAGCAGAACCACAGCCTTCACTCCATCCTTCTCGATTACTTCTTTCGGGCAGAAAGCGTCGAACGCATAAATCTCCATACCGAAGCCTTTGGCAATACGGGCTACGTTGCGACCCACGTTACCATAAGCGTGGATACAGTTTCTTGCCCATCAGTTCCGTACCGGAAGTACCGTTATACATATTACGGACAGCCATCACCATCAAGCCGAAAGCCAACTCGGCCACAGCATTGGAGTTCTGTCCCGGAGTATTCATTACACATACATTGTGGGCAGTAGCTGCTTCCAGGTCCACATTGTCATAACCGGCACCGGCACGCACCACAATCTTCAGTTCCTTGGCGGCATCCAGCACTTCAGCATCAATGATGTCACTGCGGATAATGATAGCGTTGGCATCTTTCACAGCCTCCAGCAGCTTGGCTTTTTCGCCATATTTCTCCAGCAACACGAGTTCGTAACCTGCTGCTTCTATTTCTCTACGGATACCGTCTACTGCCACTTTGGCAAACGGTTTGTCTGTTGCAACTAATACTTTCATAATTTCATGATATTAAAAAGACTCACCACAGATGACACAGATTATCACAGAGTTTAATCATAAAAACAATCTGTGCAAATCTGTGTAATCTGTGGTGAAAAACAATATTATTAATGAAGTTTCTCAAATTCCTGCATGCAGTCAATCAAAGCCTGCACACTTTCCTTCGGCATGGCATTGTAGCAGGATGCACGGAATCCACCTACAGAACGGTGTCCCTTGATACCTACCATACCTCTTTCGGTAGCGAACTTCAAGAAGTCAGCTTCCAATTCCTTGTATTCGGGAGCCATCACAAAGCAGATGTTCATGCGTGAACGGTCTTCTTTGGCAGCCGTACCTACAAACATTTTGTTACGGTCAATTTCGGCATACAGCATATCGGCCTTTTCGATGGCACGGCGTTCCATTTCCTTCACGCCACCCTCTGCCTTAATCCAGCGCAATGTCTGCAGGGCTGCATAGATGGGGACAACGGGAGGAGTATTGAACATAGAGCCGCTGTCCACATGCGTCTGATAATTCAGCATGGTCGGGATATAGCGGGATACCTTACCCAGCGCGTCATTCTTCACGATGACGAATGTAACACCGGAAGGAGCCAGATTCTTCTGCGCACCACCATAGATACAGATATATTTGGATACGTCGATGGGACGGGAGAAAATATCAGAAGACATATCGGCCACCATCGGAACGTTTACATCCAAATCCTCTTTCAGTTCCGTACCGTAGATTGTATTGTTGGTAGTGATGTGGAAATAGTCTGCATCAGCAGGCACTGTATAGTCCTTCGGAATATAAGTATAAGTAGATTCAGCGGAAGAAGCGACTTCAACTACTTCACCGAATGCCTTAGCTTCTTTCATGGCTTTCTTGGCCATACACCCGTATTCAGGTAAGCAGCTTTCTTTCAAGGAAGTTGAAGGTACCATGCAGAATTCCAAACTGGCACCACCGCCCAAGAACAGTACCGAATATCCTTCGGGGATATTGAGCAATTCTTTGAATAATGCCACAGCTTCGTCCACAACGGGTTGGAAGTCTTTGGCACGGTGGCTGATTTCCATCAGTGAGAGGCCTGAGCCATTGAAATCAAGAATAGCTTGTGCCGTATTCTCAATCACCTCACGAGGAAGGATAGAAGGTCCTGCATTGAAATTATGCTTTTTCATTTGAAGTTTGTTTTGGTTATACAATTTCGTTCATTAATGTCTTTCGACTTTGCGAAATTACGGAAATATTTCTTCAAAACAAACCTTTCCTGATGAAATTCTATTTTTAGGCCGCATTTAGCTTACTTTTTAATGGTTTATACAAGATATATACACCATTTTGTTATCCTTACTTATCAAGGATAATACTTTTAGAGAAACTAAAAGCAAGGCGGTTTCATTACTTCATATTCAAAAGAATAAGCGCAAATAAAATGAATATTTATAAGATAAATCACTTTGCTTCCTCGATAACAGTTTTCATTCCCTTGATTTTTTCACCGCGTACCAGCGTCAGCAATTGTTTCATTTTACTGCGGCGCACGGCTACAAAGGCATAGTGTTCCTTTACGTCCACCTGCCCGACATCTTCACGCGCCATTCCTCCTTTTTTATACAAGAAGCCGACAATATCTATCTTGTTCAACTTATCCTTTTTCCCTTTACCTATATATAAGGTAGCCCATCGGGGCTTGGCCGGTTTGGGAAGCGTCTCCGGAAACTCGTACGTTTCGATGTCTTCAGAAATGTACTCGGGTACCCGCTCCTCGGCATGCAGGACAAGATATGCATTTCCCGATGCCTCCCAACGGGCAGTACGTCCATTACGGTGCGTATAGGCTTCCTCGTTTACGGGAGGATGGTAATGCACCACATTCTCAATACCCGGAATATCCAGTCCGCGGGCGGCAAGGTCTGTGGATATCAGTACAGCGCAACTGCCGTTGCGGAACTTGTAAAGCGCACGTTCGCGGTCGGGCTGCTCCATACCTCCATGAAACATGTCGCAAGGGAACTTCCTGGCTTTCAGGTACCCGGCAACACGCTCCACGCTTTCACGATAATTGCAGAATACCAAGGTGGAATGACAACCGAGGGTACAAAGCAGGTTATAGAGGGTTTCCAGTTTGTCCTTCTCCGGAGAAACAACCTTGTGCAGCCGCAGACGCGGAGCAAGAGCTTCCGGAGTAAGAAAATCAAGCTTCATGAGCCGGGAGCCGGAAGACGGGGAATCACCTCCTACTCCGGCAAATTGCGGTATTTCCTCTGCATCGGTGGCCGAAAGAAGCACACGCTTTTTCAGTGAAGGAAGCTGCCCGATAACCTCCGCCATCTCGTCATGGAAGCCGAACTCAAGACACTTGTCGAATTCATCTATCACCAGAGTGACGACAGTGGCGGCATTGAAATTCCCTTTCCTCAAATGGTCGTTCATACGTCCCGGAGTACCGATAATGACGGCGGGATGAATGCCTTTCATTGTCCGGTGTTCTTCCATGGCAGGGCGTCCACCATAACAGCTCATAGCTTGAAGGGAGTTCCCATGGACCTGAACACAGTTTCTATCTGCAAGGCCAGTTCGCGTGAAGGTACCAGTACAAGAGCCTGCACACCTTGTATCTCCGCTTTCAAGGTCTGTACCAGCGGAAGGAGAAAAGCCAGTGTCTTACCCGAACCGGTGGGCGAAAGAAGCACTAAATCTTTGGCTGATTGATAAGCTTCCGTAGCAGCCTCCTGCATCGGAGTGAGTTCCTGTATCTTCAAATTATGAAGTATATCCGAAAGTTCCATGAATATTTTTTTTTAATCAATATGCAAAGATACGGATAAGAAGTCAGTTTCCATCAAAACAAAAACAGCTTTTAAGAAAGCTACCTAAAATCATGACATGCCCGTCAATCGAATAGGAGAAAATTAAAGTCGTTTTCTCCCACTTTAATTTTGGGGAAGTAAAGATATTGAGGTTGTCAAGGACGTGCTCAATCAACCTGTTTCCTCAGGTAGATTGAGCACGTCCTTGACAAAATCACCGTTTTCTTTTGACAAATACATTTTTATACCAAAGATATAATAAAAATTGTAATTGATATGTAACGGTAATCTGAAAGTTATTGTTTAAATTTGCAACGTTTTTTAATAGTTTAATCATATTAATTAAAATCTCATGGCAAAAAGAATGCGATTCATTCTTTCCACAATTATGGTGATAGTCGCAATGACAGCTAAGGCTCAGGTGACTACCTCCTCATTAAGTGGAAAGGTAACAGACCCAGACAAAGAAGCCATTATCGGTGCAACAGTTCAGGCTATACACGAGCCTTCCGGGACACGATATGGCGCAATTACAAACATTGATGGTCGTTATACCATTCAAGGTATGCGGGCAGGCGGGCCTTACAGTGTGGAAGTCTCTTACATCGGCTACCAAACAATGATGTACAAGGATGTGACTCTTCAATTAGGTGAAGTCTACAATTTGAATGTACAGATGAAAGAATCATCAGAGCTTCTTGAGGAAGTGGTTGTTACAGCTCAAAAGACTAAATTTGCTTCCGAAAAGACCGGAGCAACAACCAACATTTCCAATACACAGATTGCCAGCATGCCTTCTGTAAGCCGTAGCATTACCGACTATTCTCGTTTGTCTGCTTACGGTGGTAATGGGATGTCGTTTGCCGGATCTGACGGTCGTACAGCCAACTTCACAATCGACGGTGCCAACTTCAACAACAACTTCGGTTTGAGTTCCAACCTGCCTGGTGGCGGTAATCCGGTCTCTATAGAGGCGATTGACGAAATTCAGATTGTCATATCTCCGTTTGATGTACGCCAGACCAACTTCATCGGTGGCGGTATCAATGCCATTACCAAATCAGGTACCAATACTTACAAAGGTACAGCTTATATTTATCACCAGAATGAAAACATGCGCGGTGATGCCATTGATCGTGAAACAATCTTAGGTGCTCGCGAGAAAGACCAGTCAACTACATATGGTTTTACTATTGGCGGTCCGATAATCAAGAATAAGCTCTTCTTCTTTGCAAACGGCGAGCTGCAGAATACTCCTGCAATTGCCAATCGCTGGCGTGCTTCCGAAGACGGTGTGGCCAATGCAGACGCATACATCTCACGTGCAACCGTTGCCGATCTTCAGAATGTGTCCGATATAGCGAAAGAAAGATATGGCTATGACACCGGTTCATTCAGCAGCTTCCCGTCTGACAATAAGAACACTAAATTATTGGCACGTATAGACTGGAACATCAACAACAACCATCGCTTGGCCTTGCGTTATAACTATACCAAGAATACCGTATGGAATGCCCCTAACGCTTCCTCTATGGACGGTGGTACTCGTATGTCGGGTAGTCGTACTTCACAGTATGCCATGTCGTATGCCAACTCCATGTATTCCTTGGATAACTTGGTACATTCATTGTCTTTCGACCTTAACAGCCGCTTCTCTGCTACCTTGTCCAACCAGTTTTTGGCAACATTCTCCAAGTTGGATGACGTACGTGGTACTAATTCCAGTATTTTCCCATTTGTCGATATTTTGAAAGACAATCAAAACTACATCTCTTTTGGTGAAGAACTTTTCACTTACAATAACGCAGTCCACAACACAGTGTGGAATATAAAAGATGACGTAACTTACTATACCGGCAATCATAAAATCATGGTTGGCTTGAACTATGAGCATCAAATGGCCGACAACCAGTATCTCCGTAACGGTACAGGATATTATCGCTATACCAGCCTGGATGACTTTGTTCAAGGAGCTGCTCCGGAAATTGTATGTTTGACTTATGGCTATAACGGTGAAAACGAACCTGCATCACGTGTTCAGTACAATAAATTGGGCTTCTACTTGCAAGACGAATGGAACGTACGTTCCGATTTCAAGGTTACAGCCGGTCTGCGCTTCGACGGACTCTTCTTTGATAATGGTGACTTGATGACCAACAATGCTATTCTTGACCTTGACTACAACGGTCGTCATATCGATACCGGCAAATGGCCCGGAAACTCATTGACAGTATCTCCTCGTATAGGTTTCAGTTGGGATATACTTGGCAACAATACTTTGAAGCTGCGTGGTGGTAGCGGTTTGTTCTCCGGACGTCTGCCTTTGGTATTCTTTACCAATATGCCTACCAATGGCGGTATGATTCAATATCAGGCGCAAGTCAATGCCAAGAATGCAAAAGACAAAGGTTTCACTATGGATGAATTCAAAGGTGGAATCCTTTCTACAGAAGCTCTGAAACAAAAGCTTTATGATTTGGGTTATCCTCAGACAATCAAACCGGAAGACGGTACAGTTCCTTCAAGTATTTGCGGCGTCGATCCCGACTTTAAAATGCCACAGGTCTGGAAGTCTTCAATTGCCGTGGATTATACAGTACCCGTATCATTCCCATTGAACGTGACGGTAGAAGGAATCTATAACAAGACACTTAATGCCGCCATGTTGAAAGACTGGAGCCAGAAAGATATAAACGGCTTTACACGCTTCAATGGTGCTGATAACCGTCCTGTATTCCCGTCTGACGCTACTTATACGGACGAGGCCGGCAAGAGTCTGCCCAGTGCTTACATGCTTGAGAATACAAGCCGCGGTTACGGATGGTCGACCAGCGTTACCGTGAACGCAGCGCCTGCCAAATGGATCAATTTGATGGCTGCTTATACGCATACAGTATCTAAGGAGGTGACTTCACTTCCGGGTTCCAATGCTTCTTCAGTACTCAACTACCTTTCTACATACGAAGGTGTCAACAACTTCCGTTTGCACAATGGCCTTAACGTTACTCCCGACCGTTTCATTGCAAGTGCCACTATCAACGACAAGAGCGGCAACCACTTTAGTTTGATTTACGAGACTTGGCGTGGCGGTTACAATTACTCTTACATGCTTGCCAACGACATAAACGGTGACGGTTACAACTACGATGCCATTTATATCCCTACAGACAAGCAAGTTGCCGACGGTTCATTCCGTTTCGTTAGCGAGGATGACAAGACACGCTTCATGGATTATGTACACAACGACTCATACCTTAAGAATAATCAGGGTAAATATGCTGAGCCCAACAGTCTTTATTCTCCTTGGGTACACCGTGTAGATTTCTCTTATAAGCACGATTTCAACTTGAATGTATGTGGTGCCAAGCACAAATTGCAGCTGAGCTTTGACATGAAGAACGTGCTTAATTTCTTCAATTCAAGCTGGGGAGTAAGTAAGCATTTGAATCCTGCTATCGGTAACGAAGCCCGTATCTTGAAGTATGAAGGTGTAGACGCTGAAGGTTTTGCTACATTCTCAACTCCGGAGTCTATAAATGGCAACACCAAGACTTGGACTCTCAACCATGCTATTGGTCAGTGCTGGTATGCTTCTATCGGTATTAAGTATTGCTTTAACTGATTATCAATTTAAATATAATCGAAGAATATGAAAAAATATCTATTTATAGTACTTGCTGCTGTGATTTCCCTTTTCTCAAGCTGTGCTGAAGATGATGCAGCAATAGGCTTGTCAGGATTGAAGGTTTCACAGTCGTACGTTGCGCTGCCAGTTGAAGGAGGTAGCACTGACATTACAATTGAATCGAAGTCCGAATGGATTATCACAGGTAACGACAAGGCCGATTGGCTTACCATCTCTACAACTCAAGGTCCTCAAGGCGAAAGCAAAATCACATTTTCTGCTGATGAAGCTGTGGATGGCCGTTCAGTGGAACTGAAGCTGAGCAGTGCCAATGAAACTCAGAACTTGACTATCATGCAAGGCTTGCCAGTCATTTCGGAAGCTACTTGTGCCGAGGTAATAGCCGGTCCCGACAAGAAGACTTATAAAGTGACCGGTGTTGTTTCAAATATTTCCAACACCGTTTACGGCAACTGGGACATTGTGGATGCCACCGGTAAGGTTTACGTCTATGGAACTTTGGACGCCAAAGGCAATACGAAGAATTTTGCCAGCCTGGGTCTGGAAGAAGGTGATGAGGTAACAATACAAGGTCCCAAAACCACCTACGGTACTACAGTTGAGCTTGTTGATGTTACTGTGCTTAAGATCAACAAATCGCTCATCAAGGTCGACTCTGTTTACAATGATGTACTTCCGGTTGAGGGTGGTATCTTTGAGGCATACATCATAACCAAAGGCAACGGTGTTTCTGTAGAAATTCCTGAGGATGCCAAAGAATGGTTGTCTATTGTCTCTATCGACCAGAAAGGAACAGACGCTTGCGTGAAGTTCCAGGCTGCCCGAAACGAAGGTGGTGACCGTTCAACCAGCATTACATTCCGCACTACTGACGGTAAAAAAGATTACACAAGCAAGACTGAACTCTCACAGCAGGGCGCCATCGTTGAAGCTACTGTTGCTGAATTCATTGCCGCCGAGGTTGGTGCTACACAATACCGCATTAGTGGTGTAGTGACCAAGATTGCTAATACCCAATATGGCAATATCTACATCAAGGATTTCTCGGGTGATGTATATATCTATGGCATCAAAGATTTTGCTGATTCTAATATCAAGGAAGGTGATATTGTAACTCTCGTTGGTCCACGTGCCGAATACAAAGGTACTCCGCAGATGACCAATGCCGTTGCAGAGGACGTGAAGAGTGTAAAAACAGTTACTGTTGCTGATTTCCTTGCAGCAGAAGAAAGCCCTTCACAATATTACCAGTTGACCGGTACTGTATCAAATATCGCAAGTACCCTTTATGGTAATTTTGATATTACAGATGAAAGCGGCAAGGTATATGTTTATGGTCTTCTTACAGGCTGGAAAGCGCAAGCAAACAGTTCGAATCACTGGGTATTGTTGAAGGTGATAAGATTACTATATGCGGTGTTCGTACCAGCTACAAAGATTCCGATCAAGTGGGAAGCGCATTCTTCATTTCTAAAGTGACTGAATAAAGAATTTTTTATAATAAAGTAAAATCCGCACTGCCATCACAGTATATGTAGATGACATTGCGGATTTCTTTTTCAATTTTATATATGATATGAATAAAAGATATTACAATTTGATTTTAGCGATTTGCCTGTTGCTGCCATTGTTCTGTGGATGTAGCTCAGATGATTCTTCAGAAATGAATGAACATCCCACTATCAATGACATTCAATTCACTGAACAAGGTTCCAAGCGTGAAGTACTATATGCTATTGATGGTAGCAAAGGCTTGACATTGGATGAATCAATCCGTTCGCAAATCAGTATTGCAGCCAATAAGACTATTTCCGGTGACGGATTCACCTTTTCAGAAGAATTTGATACTGATAATCTATCGTCACTTCCCGATTACTCCACCGTAAAGCAATGGAGTGACAAGGCTGTGGCCAAAGCAAAAACTTCTTATTGGGTACGCTATCAGCTTCCTTCACAAGTTGCCATGTTCAAACTTCGCATCGCATACGTTGATGGGATAAATGTAGGAGTGGAGCATAATGCCGCCCAAAGAGTTGTGATAGAAAACAAAAATGCGAATGTATCCGCCCAAGGACAAAATTACGTAACAGAATACGAAATGCCACATCTGATGGAGGGTAATACCTACGTGGAGCATGAAGTTACGGCCAGTGGCAACAAAGTGCTTAACTATGCAATGGAATGGAACGACCACATGAAACATTCTCGCTGGGTGGCCTATAGCTACGATGCCATTACAGGGGTGAAAAATGTAACCAGAAGTGATGACGCCTGGGCAGTAGACCCATTGCTGCCGGAGAGTATGAGGGTTGACAATAGCTGGCATACCAATGATGGATTCGACCGAGGACACCTCTGTGCTTCCGATGATCGTTCTTTTTCTACAGAAGCCAATAAGCAGACTTTCTACTTCAGCAACATGAGCCCACAATTCAACTCATTCAATGGCGGTTACTGGGTTACCTTCGAGCAGTTACTCAACTCATGGGTGCGCAAGGGCAATGCCTTTGGAAGTGTGTACGATAAAATCTATGTGGCAAAAGGTGGAACGCTCGACAAGCTATTGATAGATTATAAGGGAACCAAGGCAGGAGGAGATGGAGTGATGCCCGCTACTGACTCAAAGGGTTTCACATCAAAAGGATTGCCTGTTCCACAATATTACTTCATTGCCGTATTGGCTCATCGTGCCAATCAGCTTGTTGACATAGCTACATCCTATCAGGCCATAGGTTTTTGGGTGGAACATCGTGATGACTACGGCTATACTTTTGAACATCCGCTGAATAGGGATGACACCAAAGCAAATGCCATCAGCATTGATGAACTTGAAAGCAAGACAGGCATAGACTTCTTCTGCAATCTTCCCGATTATATTGAGGATGAAGTGGAGAGTAGCTATAATGTCACCGATTGGGCCTGGTAGTATCATGTGCTACGAATGAATATTCGTGAATCCGGACATGAATAATGGTATATTACACACTCCCTAAGTGACGAGTAGATAATAAGAAGAGAGAGGGAGGTTTGCCTTATGGCTGACCTCCCTCTCTCCTATTTGTTCTTTGAAATACTCAAATCAGTCATTCATGAGCTTTCTATAACGTACACGGGTGGGTTCTTCTTTCCCAAGACGTTTCTGTTTATTTTCCTCATATTCTGAATAAGAACCTTCAAAGAAGAACACATTGGAGTCTCCTTCGAAAGCGAGGATATGCGTACAGATACGGTCAAGGAACCAACGGTCGTGACTGATGACCACAGCACATCCGGCAAAGTCCTCCAAACCTTCTTCGAGGGCACGGAGCGTATTCACGTCGATGTCATTGGTGGGCTCGTCCAGCAACAGCACATTACCTTCCTCCTTCAAGCAGAGCGCCAGATGCAAGCGGTTGCGTTCACCACCGGAAAGCACCCCACAGAGCTTTTCCTGGTCGGCACCGGAGAAGTTAAAACGGGACAGATAGGCGCGTGCATTAATGTCGCGCCCTCCCATGCGAATCAGATCGTTTCCGCCGGAAATGACCTGATATACGCTCTTGTTGGGGTCGATATCCTTGTGCTGCTGGTCCACGTAGGCACCTTTACGGTCTCCCCCACCTCGAATTCGCCTTTGTCTGCCTTTTCCAGTCCCATGATAAGACGGAAAAGCGTAGTCTTACCGGCACCGTTAGGGCCGATGATACCCACGATACCGTTGGGTGGAAGCATGAAGTTGAGGTCATCGAACAACAGTTTGTCACCGAACGCCTTTGCCACATGCTTGGCTTCAATCACCTTATTACCCAGACGGGGACCGTTCGGATAAAGATTTCCAGCTTCTCTTCCTTCTCCTTCACATCCTCGTTCAGCAATTTGTCGTAGGAGTTCAGACGCGCCTTTCCCTTTGCCTGACGGGCCTTGGGAGCCATGCGCACCCACTCCAGCTCGCGTTCCAGCGTCTTGCGGCGCTTGCTGGCGGTCTTTTCCTCTTGCTCCATGCGCTTGGTCTTCTGTTCCAGCCAACTGGAGTAGTTACCTTTCCAGGGAATACCTTCGCCACGGTCCAGCTCAAGAATCCAGCCGGCAACGTGGTCGAGGAAGTAACGGTCGTGCGTTACGGCAATCACCGTACCCTCGTACTGCTGCAAGTGTTGTTCCAGCCAGTCGATGGATTCGGCATCAAGGTGTTGGTGGGCTCGTCAAGAAGAAGCACGTCGGCTTCTGCAACAATAGGCGGCAAAGGGCCACACGGCGGCGCTCACCACCGGAAAGATGTTCTACGGACTGGTCTTCGGGCGGACAACGGAGGGCGTCCATGGCGCGTTCCAGCTTGCTGTCAAGGTTCCAGGCATCGGTCGCGTCAATGATGTCCTGCAACTCGGCCTGGCGGGAGAAGAGCTTGTCCATCTTGTCCTGGTCCTCATAATATTCGGGCAAGCCAAACTTCTGATTGATTTCCTCGTATTCTGCCAGCGCGTCCACAATGGGCTGCACGCCTTCCATTACAATTTCCTTTACGGTCTTGGTGGGGTCGAGGTACGGTTCCTGGGCCAGATACCCCACAGAATATCCCGGCGAGAACACCACTTCGCCTGATAGGACTTATCCAATCCGGCGATAATCTTCAGCAGGTCGATTTACCCGAACCGTTCAGACCGATGATACCGATTTTTGCCCCGTAGAAGAACGAAAGGTAAATGTTCTTCAGTACCTGCTTGTTGTTCTGCTGAATGGTTTTATTCAGCCCAACCATAGAAAAGATAATCTTTTTATCGTCTACTGTTGCCATGTATTTAATGATTAATGTTCAGTGATAATGATTAATATCAAGGATTAATGGGGACAAAGATAAGAAAAAAGATGATATTATTTTGCAATTTTCAAAAAAGTATCTATCTTTGCACCCGCTTAACAGCAATAAGGTCTGAATCGCTAGCTCAGCAGGTAGAGCACAACACTTTTAATGTTGGGGTCTTGGGTTCGAGCCCCAAGCGGTTCACTTGAGAATCAAGCAGTTATCTAAATCAGATAGCTGCTTTGTTCATTATAAACACTACGTTCTACGGTATCTGTGTAAACCAAGAAACCGAATGAGCGAAACTATTAAAGTACTGTATTACAGGTCTAAAACTCTTAGTAATGGAGAACACCCTCTTATGTTATGTGTCTGTAAAGACCGTAAAAGGAAGTTTCAAAGTCTTGGCATATCCATAAAAGCTGAATTATGGGACTTCAAGACAAACCAGCCAAAGACTAAATGCCCGAATCGTGAGAGAATAACCATTCTCATAAACGACAGAATTAATGAGATACAGAAAGCCGCTTTGGATAAGAGGATAGCAGGCAAGGACTTTACGGCTACAACTCTCATTGAATCCACCACAAACCACACAACCTATAAAACGGTGGGTGAATACTATCTGACTTATATTCAGAACTTGCGGAAGGAGAGCAGAATCAGATATGCAGGAATGTTCGTCAATTTGTCCACCAATATTTTGAAACGTCAGCGGATTCCATGATTGCATTGCTCTTTTTGCCTTTGTTGAATAATTTGATAAATTGGTTGCTGTTCATTGTTATTATTCTTCCGCGAAGAAATCGCTGTCTATTTTCTTAATTTCATAAACCTGTTTAGTTGTACCTTGCCGGCCATTCTACGGTTTGAGGTTCGTTAATAAGTTCCCTTGGACTGATGTTGATAGCATGGGCAATTCACGTTCAGCCAGAACGACTTTCAGTCTATTAAACTTTATATCTGCCATTATTCTAAATTATCACAGTACAAAATTAGCCAAAATGGTTTATATATATAACATTTCAAGATATTTTTCGCCAAACATTTACACTTATTATATAAATGGCTTTCCGTGATGATAGAGGCAACTTGGAATTTTAATATTGTGTATTTCAAGTAAATCAAACATGGGTACAGTGGGCACAGCGGTCCTACTGTACCAACTGTACCCATCAACCTCACCTTTACGCCGCTCAAGTTCACCTTTACGCGGCTAAACCTCACCTTTATTCACGTCATTTCACCTCTTCTAGATAAAGCACACGGCTTGAATAGTCGTTCTGTTTGTGGTAGTCCACCTTATGTGTGTAAGGAATCTCCAACCCGTTTGCCATCAGATAGGCACCGCTGAAAGTCTTTCCTTCATAGTTCAAGGGAACATTATCTATACGGTTCAGTTCATGCACCCGGTATTGCTTGTCGGCACAGAGCCCTGCCATCTTCACACGCGGCAGGTGCTGGTTACAGAAATGTTCCGTCTTCCACCAATAGAAGACTGCCTTGTCCTTCTCCGGAGCCACGTACATCAGAGAAGCCACACCTTGCTTGTCATAAGGAGAGAGCAGGCGGTAAATGTCTCCCAACTGTACTACGGGACGAATGGTCTTGTACTCGGCAATGGCATTCTTGCAAAGAGCCTTTTCTTCTTCCGTCATATTTTTGGGCTGGATTTCCATACCCAAACGACCACTCATGGCAACGTCTATCCGATATTTCAGAGGGATGGTGCGGAACGTCTGATGATTGGGGGCAGCACTGATATGCGATGCCATAGCGATGGCGGGGAAGAAATAGGAAGTTCCCCACTGCATATAGACACGTTGCAGGGCATCGGTATTGTCGCTTACCCAGAACTCGTCGAAGTAAGGCAGCACTCCGTAGTTGGCACGACCGCCGCCACTGGCACATGCCTGGATGGTAAGGTCGGGATATTTGGCACGGATGCGCTGGCAGATTTTCTCGAAGCCGCGGTGGAATTCGATGTACATGTGGCTCTGATTATCCTTCGTCAGATATTGCGAACCGTGGTTCTGGACAGACATATTGGCGTCCCACTTGATGTAATCTATTTCAGGATAAGAGGTCATCAGGTTGTCTACCACACCGAAAACGAAGTCCTGCACGGCAGGATTGGCAAGGTCAAGCACTACCTGCGTGCCGCCGCGTCCCAACACAACGTCACGTTCGGAAGCTTTAAGTACCCAGTCGGGATGCTTCTCGTAGAGTTCGCTGGTAGTGTTCGCCATCTCCGGCTCAATCCAGATGCCAAACTTGACGCCATGTTTCTTGGCATCACTCAGCAAGCCTTCAATACCGTTCGGAAGCTTGTTCTTGTCCACCACCCAGTCGCCGAGTGATGAGCTGTCGTTCTTACGGGGATACTTGTCGCCAAACCAGCCATCGTCCATCACGAACAACTCGCCACCCATGGAGGCAATGTCCGCCATCATTTGGTCCATACCTTGCTGGTTGATGTCAAAGTACACGCCTTCCCAACTATTCAAAAGAATCTTGCGGGGGGTAGTGCCGTGCGCCAGTTTGTGCAGGCGTGCCCAGCGATGGAAGTTACGGCTGCCGCCACTCAAGCCTTCATTACTATAAGTCAGGGCAAGTTCGGGAGTGCGGAAAAGCTCGTCCTTCTTCAAGGAATAAGTAGAGTTCTCTTCGTTGATTCCGGCAAAGAATGGTGGTATTCATCATCGTGTGTCTCAATGCGGAGTTTGTAGTTGCCGCTGTAACAGAGGGCTGCACCAATCACGTTGCCCGTGTTCTCCTGCGGACGGCCGTCAAGGAGAACATCACTTCGGCATGGTCAGTATGGGAATTGCGCACACCGTCCTTATTCTTGATAACCTTCATGCCCGGAGTGAGAGGTTCCTGCGTCAAAACCCCTTCATTGGCCCAGGAACCGGAGAGATGGGACAGCATACATCGCCACGGCGGATGGCAGATAGCCGGAAGCAAACTGATTGAGTACCACCGGCTTCTTCTCCTGATGGGAGATTTCAGTCCAGGATTCTATCACGTCGGCATCCTGCCAGGCACGGTAACAGACATTGACGAAGAAGGGATACACCTTATCCTTCAGTGCCACGACAGTCGTCACGGCATTCCCTTCCTTTTCGGTAGTCACGTTCAATACTTCGAGCTGGAGGGTCATGTTACCGTCGGCATGCTTCACAGCGAGGGCCGTCTCCACGGGAGCATTCAATCCATATTCGGGATAGGCTGCATGGTTCGCTTCTGCCGCAGAGATATTCTGCAAGTCGGCTTCAGAAAGTCTGTTACCATAATACAAGTGTCTCAGTGTACCGCCTTCAGGAGCCGAAAGCACCAAAGAGGTTTTCGGAGTGGATACACATACGTTTTGAGCCAACAAACTGCCGGTCAGCAGCAGTACTCCAAAGAGGAAATTTGTTCGTTTCTTGAAATTCATGCTTTTCTTGTTTAGATTCTATATTCATTTAGCTGTGCGCAAATGTAGGCGTTTCCCCGAAGATAAAATAGTATCATTTTATCATATCCTTATACAAATTCTATTTCCGGCTGACAATTGTCCCCGTGGCTTGGTTGGCAGGCATCACCAGCACTTCCGCAATCTGGATATGCTCGGGGACGGCAGCGGCGAAATAGACCACTTCGGCTATATCGTCGCCGGTCAGCGGGCGTATACCTTTATATACATTATCGGCCGCCTCCCGGTTACCACGGAAACGGACGACGGAGAAATTGGTTTCCACCAACCCCGGCTTGATATTCGTTACGCGTATCGGGGTATCCACCAGGTCGATGCGGAGTCCGTCGGAAAGGGCCTTGACGGCAGCCTTGCAAGCACAGTACACACTGCCTCCCGGATAAGCGTAATCTCCGGCAATGGACCCCATATTGATAACATGACCACGGCCACGCTCCACCATACCGGGAACCACGAGGCGGGTCATGGCAAGCAAGGCTTTCACGTTAGTGTCGATGACAATGTCCCATTCATCCAGATTGCCTTCATGTTCCTTGTCCACCCCAATGACGAGTCCGGCATTGTTCACCAGTATGTCTACCGCCTTCCATCCTCCGGAAGGGATTCGAGGGCGGCACGGGCAGCCTGCCGGTCGCGGACATCGAAAGGAAGCAGATACACATCGGCTCCATATTTCTCCAACAATTCTTTCTTTACAGCATTCAGTTTCTCCACATTACGGCCATTGAGTATAAGCCGGTAACCGTTCATGGCAAATTTACGCGCGCAGCCTTCCCCTATTCCCGAGGAGGCTCCGGTGATGAGTACAATCTTCTTTTCCATCATGTTATTAAGTTTTAATATCAATACTGCCAACAAAGGTATTACTTATTATTTTAACTTCATAGGAATAATGAATTTTAGAGTAAGGCGAAAAATCCCGATAAATTATGTAACTTTGCACCCGCTTTTTGAAAGCCCGAGAAACTGTTTTGATTTTATTTCAGCTTTCTTCTGAGATTTGTTTAATTCGTTTGGATAAAGTAAAAGACGCTTATGCAAAAGTCCGATTGCATCATCGGTGTGGAGCACGTATCGAAATTCTTCGGAGACAAGGCCGTGCTGAATGATGTGAATTTGTCTGTCCGTAAGGGCGAGTTTGTAACAATACTGGGACCGTCCGGCTGCGGAAAGACAACACTGTTACGCCTCATTGCAGGCTTTCAGACAGCCTCGGAAGGAGTGATAACCATTGCCGGAAAGGACATCACGCAGACACCGCCGCACAAGCGTCCGGTGAACACCGTGTTCCAGAAGTACGCCCTCTTCCCCCACCTCAACGTGTTCAACAACATTGCTTTCGGGTTGAAGCTGAAGAAGCTGCCCGGTGCCACCATCGAGAAGAAGGTAAAGCAAGCCCTGCGCATGGTGGGCATGACGGACTATGAGGACCGCGACGTAGACTCCCTCTCCGGCGGGCAGCAACAGCGCGTAGCCATTGCCCGAGCCATCGTCAACGAACCCGAAGTGCTGCTACTGGACGAACCCCTTGCCGCCCTGGACCTAAAAATGCGCAAGGACATGCAGATGGAGCTAAAGGAGATGCACCAGAAGCTGGGCATCACCTTCGTATATGTGACCCACGACCAGGAAGAGGCACTGACCTTGAGCGATACCATCGTCGTGATGAGCGAAGGACGCATCCAGCAAATAGGCGTGCCGACGGACATCTACAACGAACCCATCAACTCCTTCGTAGCAGACTTCATTGGTGAAAGCAACATCTTGAACGGAGTTATGATAAAGGATAAAGCCGTCACCTTCTGCGGACACGAATTTGAATGCGTGGACACGGGATTTGGCGAGCAGATGCAGGTAGACGTAGTGATTCGCCCCGAAGACATCTACATCTTCGATGTATCCGACGCCGCACAGCTGACGGGGACCGTAACCAGCTGCATCTTTAAAGGCGTACACTACGAAATGCTGGTGCAGACGCGCGAAGGCTACGAGCTGATGGTGCAGGACTACCATGCCTTCGAGGCAGGACGCGAAGTCGGCCTGCTGGTGAAACCCTTCGACATCCACGTGATGAAGAAGGAACGCACCTGCAACACCTTCGAGGGAAAGCTGGTGGACGAGACGCACGTAGACTTCCTGGGCTGTAACTTCGAGTGCCTCCCCGTGCAGGCATCGAGCCGGGCAGCGCCGTGCAAGTGGAAGTAGACTTCCAGCACGTCATCCTCGAAGACAACGAAGAGGACGGCCGTCTGACGGGTGAAGTGAAATTCATCCTCTACAAAGGGAACCATTACCACCTGACCGTGTTTACGGACTGGGACGAAGACATCTTTGTCGACACCAACGACGTGTGGGACGACGGCGACCGCGTAGGTATCACCATCGCCCCTCAAAATATACGGATTGTTCAATCTCTTAATAAGGAAGGAAGTGCTCAATAAGTTATCCCATTTCTTCATGCGCCGGCGCAACTGGACGGTACCCTACGCGCTGTTTCTGCTTGTATTTGTCATAGTACCGCTGCTGCTCATCGTGCTCTATGCCTTTACGGACGACGGAGGGGCGTTTACGTTGGCCAACTTCCGCAAGTTCATGATGCACCCCGAAGCGATGAACACGTTTGTCTACTCCATCGGAATAGCCGTTATCACCACGCTGGTCTGCCTGCTGCTGGGCTATCCGGCAGCGTATATCCTGAGCCAGAAGCAATTCAACACCTCACGCACCATGGTGGTGCTGTTCATCCTCCCCATGTGGGTGAATATCTTGATACGTACGCTTGCCACAGTGGCGCTGTTCGACTTCCTGAACCTGCCGCTGGGCGAAGGTGCCCTTGTGTTCGGTATGGTCTACAACTTCCTGCCGTTCATGATATACCCCATTTACAACACTCTTCAGAAGATGGACCACAATCTGATTGAGGCTGCGCAGGACTTGGGAGCCTCTCCTACCCGCGTATTCGGCAAGGTGATTCTGCCGCTCTCCATGCCGGGAGTGATGAGCGGCATAGTGATGGTGTTTATGCCTACGGTTTCTACCTTTGCCATTGCCGAGTTGCTGACAATGAACAACATCAAACTGTTCGGCACCACGGTGCAAGAGAATATTTACAACGGAATGTGGAACTACGGTGCCGCCCTCTCGCTCATCATGCTGCTGCTGATAGGCATCACCATCCTCTTTACCAACGAGGAGGACGGGGCATCGAATGAAAGCGGAGGTGTGATATGATGACACGAATCTTAACCCGCGGCTACTTGTGGCTGCTGCTGGCGTTGCTCTACTCGCCCATCTTAATTATTATGATATTCTCCTTCACGGAGGCAAAGGTGCTGGGCAACTGGACGGGATTCTCCACCAAGCTGTACAGCTCCTTGTTTACGGGCGGGATGCACCACTCGCTGATGAATGCCATCTGGAACACATTCGCCATTGCCCTGCTTGCCGCCACCGCCAGTACGGCGCTGGGCAGCATTGCAGCCATCGGCATCTTCAATCTGCGCTCGCGCACACGGCAGGTAATGAACTTCGCCAATGCCATCCCGATGATGAATGCAGACATTATCACCGGTGTGTCGCTGTTCCTGCTGTTCGTCAGCTTCGGCATATCGCAAGGATTCACCACAGTGGTACTGGCACACATCACTTTCTGCACGCCCTACGTGGTGCTCAGCGTAATGCCCCGGCTCAAAAAGATGAACCAGAATGTCTACGAGGCGGCACTCGACCTGGGCGCCACACCGTTCCAAGCACTGCGCAAGGTTATTCTTCCGGAGATATTTCCGGGTATGATAAGCGGATTCATCCTTGCTTTCACGCTCTCCATCGACGACTTTGCCGTGACCATCTTCACCATCGGCAACCAAGGGCTGGAAACGCTCTCCACCTACATCTACGCCGATGCGCGCAAAGGTGGACTGACGCCGGAACTGCGGCCACTCTCCACCATCATCTTCGTGACGGTGCTGGTGCTGCTGATTGTAATCAACAAGCGGGCCGAACGGACGAAAAACGATTGATGTGAGTGATGAGTTATAAGTTATCAATTGTCAAGAACAAGATGATGAAAAGGATAATAAACATACTGATTCTACTGTGCTGTATCGCATCCCTCTCTTCTTGTGGAAACTCCACAGAAGAGCGCAGCCGTGTACTGAAGATATACAACTGGGCGGACTACATCGATGAAGATGTGCTTGCCGAATTTCCCGACTGGTACAAGCAGCAGACGGGCGAAGACCTCCGTATCATCTACCAGGTGTTCGATATCAACGAAATCATGCTCACCAAAATTGAGCGCGGGCACGAGGACTTCGACGTCGTATGCCCCTCGGAGTACATCATCGAACGCATGCTTCGCAAAGACCTCCTGCTACCCATCGACCGCAACTTCGGCCACACGCCGGACTACATCCCCAACGTGTCGCCCTACATTCGCCACGAGCTGAACAAGACCTCGCAACCGGAACGCCAGACCGAGGACTATGCCGTGCCCTACATGTGGGGCACCGCTGGTATCCTCTTCAACAAAAAGTTTATTACCGCCGAAGAGGCCGGCACATGGGACATCCTCTGGGACTCCAAAAACCGCGGCAAAATACTGATGAAGGACAGCTACCGCGATGCCTACGGTACCGCCATCATCTACGCCCACGCCCGGGAGCTGGCCGACAGCACCGTCACCGTAGAGCAACTGATGAACGACAACTCCCCGCAGGCCATCGCCCTGGCCGAGCAACGCCTCAAGGAGATGAAACCCAACATCGCCGGCTGGGAAGCCGACTTCGGCAAGGAAATGATGACCAAGAACAAGGCGTGGATTAACTTCACCTGGAGCGGCGATGCCGTCTGGGCCATCGAGGAGGCCGATGCCGTGGGTGTGGAACTGGACTACACCGTCCCCCGCGAAGGCAGCAACATCTGGTACGACGGCTGGGTAATCCCCCGCTACGCCCGCAACGTGAAGGCGGCAAGCTATTTCATCAACTACCTCTGCCAGCCTTCCGTGGCACTGCGCAACATGGATGCTATCGGCTACGTCAGCGCCGTAGCCACACCGGAAATCATGGAGCCAAGACCGATACCACGCTCGACGTGCACTCCGACCTCAGCTACTTCTTCGGCCCCCTGCCGGAGCCGACAGCCTGCAGATAGACCCGGTCCAGTACCCTGACCGCTGTGTAGTGGAACGTTGCGCCATGATACGCGACTTCGGCGACCGCACGGAACAGGTGCTCGAGATGTGGAGCCGCGTGAAAGGTGACAATCTCAACACAGGCATCGTGCTGCTCATCTTCGCCGTTTTCGGTCTGCTCTTCATCTGGTTGGTATATGCCAAGATACGAAAGTACAAGCAGAAACGCCGCCACCGTCTCCGCAGAAAGCGGAAAAGGGGATGAACAACACATTGTTTACCTAAAAACCCGTCAACGTGCAAGGAACAAAGAATCTGACACAAGGCCCCATCAACCGCCAGCTTTTCACGCTGGCAATGCCCATCATGGCCACCTCGTTCATCCAGATGGCCTACAGCCTGACGGACATGGCATGGGTAGGGCGTCTGGGCAGTGAGTCCGTGGCTGCAGTAGGTGCGGTAGGCATACTGACGTGGATGTCCGGCTCCATCGCCTTGCTCAATAAAGTGGGCGCCGAAGTCAGCGTAGGCCAGTCCATCGGTGCACGCAGCGAAGAGGATGCACGCAGCTTTGCTTCGCACAACATTACGATTGCCCTGCTCATCTCCGTCTGCTGGGGAGGTCTGCTCTTCCTTTTCGCCCGCCCCATTCTGAACATCTTCGAGCTGAAACAGCATATCACGGACGCCGCCGTGACTTATCTGCGCATCGTGTCGACGGGACTGCCGTTTGTCTTTCTCTCCGCTGCCTTCACGGGCATCTACAACGCGGCAGGACAAAGCAAGATTCCGTTCTACATCAGCGGAACGGGACTGATTATGAATATCCTCCTCGACCTCTGTTCATCTTCGGCTTCGGTTGGGGAACAGTGGGCGCAGCACTTGCCACATGGCTTTCCGAAGCTACAGTATTCGGCATCTTCGTCTACAAGCTCCGGGGGAAAAGCGCCGTGCTCGGAGGTTTCTCCTTTATCGTTCCGTTGAAAAAGAAGTACACCCGGCGCATCTTCAAGCTCGGGCTGCCCGTGGCTACGCTGAACACGCTATTTGCCTTCGTCAACATGTTCCTCTCGCGCACCGCCTCGGAGCAGGGAGGACACATCGGACTGATGGCATTCACCACCGGTGGACAAATCGAGGCCATTACCTGGAATACTTCGCAAGGATTCTCCACGGGGCTGAGTACGTTCATCGCCCAGAACTATGCCGCGGGGCAGAAGTCGCGCGTGAAGCAAGCATGGCGCACCACCATGTGGATGACGGGCGTATTCGGAAGCCTCTGCTCACTACTGTTCATCTTCTTCGGCAGCGAGGTGTTCTCTATCTTCGTACCCGAGGCCGAAGCCTACCGTGTGGGCGGAGATTTCCTCCGCATCGACGGCTATTCGCAAATGTTCATGATGATGGAAATTACCATGCAGGGCGTGTTCTACGGACTGGGACGGACAGTGCCGCCTGCCATTGTCAGCATCGGATGCAATTACATGCGTATTCCGGTGGCGTTACTGCTGGTGCACATGGGTATGGGAGTGGATGCCATCTGGTGGGCAGTAAGTGGAACGACCATTGCCAAAGGTCTTATACTGACAGCCTGGTTCGTCCTCATCAAAAGGAAAATTCTCTAAAAAAGGACAGAACTGGCGAACTTTAGAAAGAAGAATATGGTTATTATATACATAAATTTGCAACATTAAAGATAAAGTCAACTTTTAAAGAAAAAGAGTTATGAAGAAGATGAAATTTACAGTATTGCTTTTGTGCGGCGCATTGCTGCTGGGCAGTTGCGGCACAATGAACAACAAGGCCAAAGGTGGAATAATCGGCGGTGGCTCCGGTGCAGCAGCAGGTGCCATTATCGGCGGACTGATAGGTAAAGGCAAGGGGGCAGCCATTGGAGCTGCGGTAGGTGCTGCAGTAGGTACGGGTGCCGGCGTTGCCATCGGACACAAGATGGACAAGAAGGCTGCCGAAGCTGCCAAGATTGAAGGCGCCCAAGTGGAGCAGGTGACGGATGCCAACGGCTTGCCGGCTGTCAAAGTATCCTTTGCGGCAGGTATTCTTTTCGGCTTCAACTCCGCAGCACTGAGCAACGAGGCAAAGGCTTCCCTGCGCGAACTCGCACAGATTCTGAAGGAAGACCCGACAACGGATATCGCCATCATCGGCCATACCGACAAAGTGGGTACTTACGAAGCCAACATGAAAGTTTCCAAGAACCGCGCCTATGCCGTAGAGAACTATTTGCAGGATTGCGGTGTATCTCCTGCCCAGTTCAAGAAAGTGGAAGGCGTGGGATACAACGAATACGACGAAAGTCTGTCTGCCGAACAGAACCGACGCGTAGAGGTATATATGTATGCCAGCGAACAGATGATTAAGAATGCGGAGGCGAATAATTAATATGCCAATGTGATCAATGTGCCAATTAGCACATTGGCACATTGATCACATTGCATATTAGCACATTAATCACACTGGCACTCTCTCCATGAAACTCCCGAAGCCTTTGCGGTTCCTCCGCAACATCATATTATTCTTCTTTATTTCCACTATCCTGGCGGTAGTGGCTTATCGTTTTGTACCTGTCTACATCACGCCACTGATGGTTATTCGCAGCGTGCAGCAGGTCTTCAAAGGTGAAAATCCGCGCTGGCACCACACTTGGGTATCTTCCGACAAGATATCCCTCACCTGCCTATGGCCGTCATTGCCTCGGAAGACAACCGGTTTGCCACACACAACGGATTGATTTCATCGAGATACAAAAAGCGATAAAGGAGAATGAAACAAGAAAACGGAAACGGGGCGCAAGCACCATCAGCCAGCAGACGGCAAAGAATGTATTCCTATGGCCCCAGTCTTCCTGGGTACGCAAAGGACTGGAAGTCTACTTCACCGTACTGATAGAATTCTTCTGGTCCAAAGAACGTATCATGAGGTCTATCTTAACTCCATCGAAATGGGGAAAGGCATCTATGGTGCACAAGCCGCCGCCCAATACAAATTCAAGACCACCGCCGCCAAGCTCTCTGCCGGACAGTGCGCACTAATAGCGGCAACATTGCCCAATCCCATACGCTTCGACTCAGCACACCCCTCCCCTTACATAAAGAAAAGGCAAGGACAGATTCTACGATTGATGAAACTGGTACCCAAATTCCAGCTAAATGAGATGCGAACAAAAGAATAAGAAGAGGATGTATCAAAACAGTTAATAGCACACAGATGACACATCCTCCTTTAATTTTTAATTCTTAATTTTTAATTAATACGCGTGTCCTCCCTCTTCCATCTCCTTCGCATCAATCTTGCGATTGTCGATGCTGCGCCAAGCGTAGAAGATGTAGGCAAGAACGAAAGGAACAAGGATAGAGACATAAGCCATAACCTTCAGTGTGAACTGGCTCGAGCAACTGTTTGCCAACGTGAGTGAGCTTTGCAGGTCGTGGGTAGAAGGATAATAGGCCGTATTGTTATAGCCTGCCACAAGCAGCAGTGCCAATACCGTAAGCACCGTCCCTGCACCGGCAAACCAGATACCCTTGTCGAATGCCGGCTTCCACAGCGTGCGGATAATGCCCCAGAGCACAGCCACCACACCAACCAGGAATACAAGCAGCACTACCGGCATCTGCAGGAAGTTCGTCAGATACTTGTAGGGCTCCATGAACACCTCTCCCGTTTCCGGGCGTACAGCATAGCCGTCGGCAAGCAGCGTGCGGATGACGAAGGCCAGGAAGAATACCAGGAACAACGCCGTATTTCCCCAGAGTGCCCGGCGGCAGCGTTTCACCAAATCATCCTCATTGATATTATTAATAAAATAAAGCGCTCCCAAGATACGTGCCAGAAAGAACACAGCCAGCCCCAGCACCACATTCCACGGATTAAGCAGCGCATCCAACCCATGCCAGCCGTTAGCCCATTGGCTGATAACCGGCATTGCCGCATCTGCGATATTCCCTTTATTGATATAGAAGTTAGACCCCGTGAAGAACGTAGCAACCGCCCCACCCAGCAATACCGGACCTACTACTCCGTTTATCACCAGGAATGTGCGATACGTTGTCTTGCCCAGCAGATTTCCCGCCTTGGACTGAAACTCGTAGCTGACAGCCTGCAACACAAAGCTGAACAGAATAATCATCCACAGCCAATAGGCTCCTCCGAAACTCGTACTATAGAACAACGGAAACGAAGCAAAGAACGCGCCTCCAAACGTGACGAGCGTTGTAAACGTGAACTCCCACTTCCGTCCCGTAGAATTAATCATCATCTTCTTCTGCTCCTCCGTCTTCCCCAGACAGAACAGAAGCGAATTACCTCCCTGCACGAACAGCAGGAATACCAGCAGTGCTCCCAGCAAGGAGACTACAAACCACCAATAGTGTTGAAGAAATATATAAGCATTCATTGTGAGTTATGAGTTATAAGTTATGAGTTATGTGACGGTGTGTGCGTTTCGGTTTCCGGACCTTTGCGAATGGCCTTCAGCATAATTCCCACCTCAGCAATCAGCATGACAGTGAAAAGTACCAGGAAGATAAAGAACGTGGTCTGCACGGAGCCTACATCCAGCTTAGAGATGGCGGCACTCGTGGGCAGCATATCTTGGATGGCCCACGGCTGGCGACCACACTCGGCAACCACCCATCCGGCTTGTCCAGCCAGATAGCCCAGCGGAATGGTGAGCATAGCCACCCAATGCATCCATGGCATCCGCGACAAGTCTTTCTTATAGGCCAGGAACAGCACCACAATAAAGAAGAGGATGAAGTATCCACCCAACATCACCATCACACGGAACATGTAGAACGTAAGGGACACATTGGGCACCAGCTCGTTCACGTCCTTGATATAACCGTAACCGAAATAGGCTACATTATCTTTCAACACTTTGGCAGCCACCTCTGCATCCGCCTCATTGCCCGCACCTTGGCTGCACGATAGGCGGCAAACGCACCGATGGCCGTTTTTCCTTTTTCTATTTTCTCTTCTGCCGAAAGCGCTACGGTACCGTCCCTCAACGGATATCCGCCTTTCAGCAGGTCATTGATGCCGGGAACAAAAGCATCCATCTTGCGCTCGGCAAGCAGCGACAGCATCTTAGGGATTTCCACACGGAAAAGGAATGGGTCTACTCCGTCCTGCGGTGTCTGCTTGGCAGGATTCAGCAGCCCGAACGCTACCAATCCGGCACCTTGCCGCCCTTCATAATAGCCTTCCATAGCAGCCAGCTTCATCGGCTGCTTTTGCGCCACCTGATAGCCCGAGCCATCACCCGTCCAGGCAGAGAGCACAGCGGCACACAGACCTACCCATGCGGCAATCTTTACACTTGCCAGCGCAAATTTCTTCTCGCGCTTCTTCCACAGATACCAGCAGCTTACGCCTACTACAAACACGGCAGCCAGCACCCAGCCGGACAGCACGCTATGGAAGAACTTATTGACAGCCATCGGCGAAGTTGCCACAGCCAGAAGTCCACCATCTCGTTGCGTGCCGTATCGGGATTGAACTCCATACCTACGGGATTCTGCATCCACGCATTGGCAACCAGAATCCACCAGGCGGAAATCGTGGCGCCCAGCCCCGTGAGCCAGGTAGATGCCAGGTGGAAACGCTTGCTCACCTTATCCCAGCCGAAGAACATGACGGCGATAAACGTTGCTTCCATAAAGAAAGCCAAAATACCCTCGATGGCAAGCGGCGCACCGAAGATGTCGCCCACAAACCAACTGTAATTACTCCAATTCGTACCGAATTCAAATTCCAGAATAATACCGGTTGCTACACCAATAGCAAAGTTGATACCGAAAATCTTCATCCAGAATTTGGCAGTACGTTTCCAAAATTCGTCACCCGTACGGTAGTACGCTGTCTCCATGATGCCCATAATTACCGCCAGTCCAAGTGTCAGCGGCACAAAAATCCAGTGATAGATGGCGGTCAAGGCAAATTGGGCTCTCGACCAGTCAATCAGGGAAGTGTCAATGTGTCCAAGCATAAGAATCAAGTTATGAGTTATAAGTTATGAGTTATTAAGTTTTTAAGTTATCGGGTAAGAACAGAGAGACACGGAGAATTTATAAGGGCAAGGAAATAAACTCTGTGTCTCCGTGTTTAGTCGCCCAGACTCCGATGGATAAGCTCATTACTGACATAGCCTTCCTTGTCATCGCCCACCACGGGGGTATTCAGAAACCGTGGGAAGAAGAAAAGGCGGAGAATGAAGAACATGATGAATAACTTCACAAGAATGATAAGCCACAAAGTACGCCCTAACGTCATACTTCGAAAACCTTCCAAATAAAAACGCCAAATGTTTACCGCAGTCTGTTTCATGCCGATAAAATTATAATGATTACAAATATAAAATACTTTTATATAAAGAACAAATAAAAAGGTGAAAAGTTGAACAGAAAAAAGACTTCTCCCATTCATCGGTACAAAAAAGATTTTAGGCGAGGAAAATTCACTCTACGTCTATCACTTTTGCAATCCTTTCTCCACCCTACTACATTTGCAAATGTAAAACCATAGAATAACGAAGATATGACGAACGTAAAAAGATTGACAGTGATAGCGCTATGTATGGCAAGCTGCATGGGAGTGGCCGCCCAAAACGGCACTTCCACGCAGATACCCGGCAGTTCCGAGCAGCCAGCCGACAGCCTGCCCGCCCAATGGGACTTGCAAGCGTGCATCGACTATGCCTTGCAGCAAAACATCACCATCCGCAAGAACCGCCTCAGTGCGGAAAGTGCCCAGGTAGATGTAAAGACCGCCCGAGCCGCTCTCTTCCCCAGCCTTTCGGCCAGTGTGAGCCAGCGTGTCGTGAATCGCCCGAAGAGCGAGACAAACACCATCATCGACGGCGACAACATCACCAGCAGCCAGAGCAAGACTTCCTATAACGGCAGCTACGGCATCGATGCAACTGGACCCTCTACAACGGCGGGAAACGCCTCAACACCATCAAACAACAGCAACTGAACAACCGCATTGCCGAACTTAGCGTAGCACAGAGCGAGAACAGCATCGAAGAAAGTATCGCACAAACCTACGTACAGATACTCTACGCCGCCGAAGCCGTGAAAGTGAACGAATCGACCCTGGAAGTGAGCCAGGCCGAATGCGAACGCGCCCGCCAACTTCTCGAAGCAGGAAGCATAGCCAAAAGCGACCTGGCACAACTGGAAGCGCAAGTGAGTACCGACAAGTACCAGCTGGTGACAGCACAAGCCACCCTGCAAGACTACAAACTACAACTGAAACAACTCCTGGAACTGGACGGCGAATCCGAGATGAACCTTCTACATCCCCACACTCGGCACGGAAAACGTACTGGCACCCCTGCCCACCAAAACGGACGTTTACCGTTCTGCCTCGTGCTCCGTCCGGAAATAGAAGCCGGCAAACTGAATATACAGACATCCGACCTCGACATCAAAATTGCCCGCGCTGGCTATCTGCCTACGCTGAGCCTCAGCGCCGGCATCGGAACCAGCCATGCCAACGGCAATGACTTCACCTTCAGCGAGCAAGTCAAACAGAACTGGAACAACTCGCTGGGCTTCACCGTAAGCGTGCCTATCTTCAGCAACCGGCAGACCAAGAGTGCCGTAGAGAAAGCCAAGATTCAGAAGCAGACCAGCGAACTGGACCTGCTGGACGACCAAAAAACGCTGTACAAGACCATCGAAACCCTCTGGCTCGATGCCAACAGCGCCCAGCAGCGCTACGCCGCCGCCACAGAGAAACTGAAAAGTACGCAGACCAGCTATGAACTGATTCAAGAGCAGTTCAACCTGGGCATGAAGAATACCGTAGAACTGCTGACTGAGAAAAGCAATCTGCTCAGCGCACAGCAGGAGACACTGCAAGCCAAATACATGGCCATACTGAATATGCAGCTACTGAAGTTTTATCAAGGAGAAAAAATCGAATTATAATACCTTATATATATGAACAAAAAAAGAATCATCCTCATTGCCGTAGCTGCCGTAATCATAGTGGGCGGCGGCGTATGGCTCTTCGGTGGTGCCAAGGCCAAGCACAAGGTGACCTACGCCACAGCAACCATCCATAAAGGCGAGATTTCCGAATCCGTAACCGCCACGGGGACCATCGAACCGGTGACGGAAGTGGAAGTGGGTACCCAGGTGAGCGGTATCATCGACAAGATTCATGTAGACTACAATTCCGTAGTAACCAAAGGCCAACTCATTGCCGAGATGGATCGCGTGACACTGCAAAGCGAACTCGCTTCGCAACCGCGCCGCCTACAACGGTGCAAAGGCCGAATACGAGTACCAGAAAAAACTCTACGAGCGCAACAAGACGCTGAACGAAAAGCAGCTCATCGCCGCCACGGACTATGAGCAGTCCGTCTATAACTACGAGAAGGCCAAGAGCAACTACGAAAGCAGCCAGGCATCACTGGCAAAGGCTGAACGCAACCTCTCCTACGCCACCATCACCTCTCCCATCGACGGTGTAGTCATCAGCCGCGACGTGGAAGCAGGACAGACCGTGGCTTCCGGCTTCGAGACACCGACACTGTTCACCATCGCTGCCGACCTGACGCAGATGCAGGTTGTGGCCGACGTGGACGAAGCGGACATAGGCGGTGTGGAAGAGGGACAGCGCGCCACGTTTACCGTAGACGCCTACCCGAATGACGTGTTCGAAGGAGTGGTCACACAAATTCGTCTGGGAGATGCCAGCTCAAGCAGCACGTCGAGCACCAGCACCAGCACGGTTGTGACCTACGAAGTAGTCATCTCCGCCCACAACCCGGACCTGAAACTGAAACCACGCCTGACAGCCAACGTCACCATCTTCACCCTCGACCGCAAAGACGTACTGTGCGCTCCTGCCCGTGCCCTGCGCTTCAACCCCGAAAAACCGCTTATCGGCGACAATGATATCGTGAAGGATTGCGAAGGGGAACATAAACTCTGGACCCGCGAAGGCAACACCTTTACCGCCCATCCGGTGAAGATAGGTATCTCCAACGGAGTCAACACGGAAATCATCAGCGGCATTAACGAAGGTACCGTAGTGGTAACCGAAGCCACCATCGGCAGCATGCCCGGTAGCGGCGCTCCGGCCATGAGCAGGAAGCTCCCGGCGGCGAGAAGAGTCCGTTCATGCCTGGCCCTCCGGGAAGTAAGAAGAAGAGCGGAAAATAATACAAAAAAAGAATTATGAATAAAGCAGTCATTGAACTTCAAAATATCAAACGCAACTTCCAGGTGGGGGACGAAACCGTGCATGCCCTGCGCGGCGTCTCGTTCACCATCCGTGAAGGCGAGTTTGTCACCATCATGGGTACATCGGGCTCCGGAAAGTCGACTTTGCTGAATACCCTCGGCTGCCTGGACACGCCCACCAGCGGCGAATACCTGCTGGACGGTATCTCCGTACGCACCATGAGCAAGCCTCAACGCGCCGTACTACGCAACCGTAAAATCGGCTTCGTATTCCAGAGTTACAACCTGCTGCCCAAAACACTGCCGTGGAAAATGTGGAGCTACCGCTGATGTATAACTCCTCCGTCTCGGCTTCCGAAAGGCGGAGACGTGCCATCGAAGCCCTGCAAGCCGTGGGGCTGGGCGACCGACTGGAACATAAATCCAATCAAATGTCCGGTGGCCAGATGCAACGCGTAGCCATCGCCCGTGCTTGGTGAACAATCCCGCCGTTATCCTGGCAGACGAAGCTACGGGTAACCTGGACACCCGTACTTCTTTCGAGATTCTGGTACTGTTCCAAAAGCTGCATGCCGAAGGACGCACCATCATCTTCGTCACCCACAACCCCGAAATAGCCCAGTACAGCAGCCGCAACATCGTGCTGCGCGACGGACAAATCAAGGACGATACCATCAACACCCAAATCCAGAATGCAGCCGAAGCCCTGGCAGCATTGCCTAAGCAGGAGGAGGAATGAGGGATAAGGGATTAAGGATTAGGGATTAATTTTAAACTTTCCATTAAAACGATATGAACGGAACAAACCTTTTCAAAATAGCCTTGCGAGCCTTGAACAACAACAAGCTGCGCGCATTCCTCACCATGCTGGGCATCATCATCGGCGTGGCGTCCGTCATCACGATGCTTGCCATCGGACAAGGTTCGAAGAAAAGCATCCAGGCGCAAATCTCCGAGATGGGCTCCAACATGATTATGATTCACCCGGTGCCGACATGCGCGGCGGTGTCCGCCAAGACCCCAGCGCCATGCAGACCTTGAAGCTGACCGACTACGAAGCCCTGCGCAACGAAACCAACTTCTGGCTGCCGTCAGCCCCAATGTCTCCTCCAGCGGCAGCTCATCGCGGGCAACAACAACTACCCCTCCTCCGTGAGCGGCGTGGGCACGGATTATCTCGAAATCCGGCAGCTCAGCGTGGAGAACGGCGAGATGTTTACCGAAGCCGACATACAGACCTCTGCCAAGGTGTGCGTCATCGGAAAAACCATCCAAGACAACCTCTTCCCCGGCGGAGAGGACCCCGTGGGACGTATCATCCGTTTCAACCAAGTGCCTTCCGCGTGGTGGGCGTGCTGAAGTCCAAAGGCTACAACTCCATGGGCATGGACCAGGACGACGTAGTGCTTGCCCCTTACAGCACCGTGATGAAACGCCTGCTGGCACAGACCTACCTTAGCGGCATCTTCGCCTCCGCCCTTACCGAGGACATGACGGACAATGCCACCGACGAAATCACCGAGATACTGCGCCGCAACCACAAGCTGAAGGAGAGTGACGACGACGACTTCACCATTCGCAGCCAGCAGGAACTCAGCACCATGCTGAACTCCACCACCGACCTGATGACCACGCTGCTTGCCTGCATAGCCGGCATTTCGCTCGTAGTGGGCGGCATCGGCATTATGAACATCATGTACGTATCGGTGACGGAACGCACGCGCGAAATCGGCCTGCGCATGAGTGTAGGCGCCCGCGGTGTCGACATCTTGAGCCAGTTCCTCATCGAAGCCATCCTCATCAGCATCACCGGAGGCATCATCGGTGTCATCATCGGATGCGGAGCCAGCTGGATAGTGAAGAGCGTTGCCACTGGCCCATCTTCATCCAGCCGTGGAGTGTATTCCTCTCCTTCGCCGTATGTACCGTCACCGGAGTGTTCTTCGGTTGGTATCCCGCCAAGAAAGCTGCGGACCTCGACCCGATAGAGGCCATACGCTACGAATAACCTTTCCTCCCTTGCCGGAAGTTAACCAAATAGTTCTTAAGTATTAGGAAAAAAGTTTCCGGCAATAGGGAAAAAAGTTATGTGAAACCAAGGATAATCTCTATCCCAAGCCTTGGGATAGACATCCGCAAGCTTGGGATACATATCCGCAACCTGGAAACGCTTATCCGCAACCTGCGAACAGAGATTTGCTTCGCAGGCAGCGGATATTTCCAATATCCACCTAAAATCCGTATCTTTGTATCATGATGAAACAACAGCTCCCTAACCCACGCCACCGCGGCATCGAAACCCTGATACACATCATTGTCTGGGGTATCGTCATCGGTTTCCCCTTTCTGATGATGACACGCAGCGGCTTCAATATCAGCCTCGCGGACTATCTGCGCCACGGTAGCAGCAGTACCCTCTCATTCTTCCTTGTATTCTACATCAACTACTGCCTCCTCATTCCCCGCTACTTGTTCGAGGGACGCATCCGGCAGTATCTCCTGCTGAACACACTGCTCATCATCTGCATTACCACCGGCGCCCACCTTTGGCAAGAATACACATTCCAAAACCATATGCGCGGCGATGATGACGGTCAGCACATGGGGCCTCCCAAATGGATATTCATCTTGCGCGATGTCTCGACCATGATTCTCACCGCCGGCCTCAGCGCTGCCATCAAGCTGAGCCGCCGCTGGGCGCAGATGGACGCCGCCCGCCGCGAAGCCGAGAAAAGCCGCACGGAAGCCGAGTTGAAGAACCTGCGCAACCAGCTCAACCCGCACTTCCTGCTCAATACGCTGAATAACATCTACGCCCTCATCGCCTTCGATGCCGACAAGGCACAGACTGCCGTGCAGGAACTGAGCCGACTGCTGCGCCATGTGCTGTATGACAATCAGCAGAACTTCGTCACCCTGGACAAGGAGATGGACTTCATCCGCAACTACATCGAACTGATGCGCATCCGTCTCTCCGCCAACGTCCGTGTGGAAACAAAGATAGACGTCCGACCGGACAGCCGTACTGAAATAGCTCCGCTCATCTTTATTTCCCTCATAGAGAATGCCTTCAAGCATGGCATCTCCCCCACCGAACCCAGCTTTATCCGTATCCACTTCAGTGAAAGCCCCGGAGAGATACATTGCGAAATAACCAACAGCTATCATCCCAAAAGCGTGGCAGACAAGAGTGGAAGCGGCATCGGGTTGGAACAAGTGCGCAAGCGTCTGGAGCTGACCTATCCCGGTCATTACGACTGGCAGCAAGGAGTGAGTGAGGACATGAAAGAGTATAAATCTATTTTAATTATAAAGATATGAATCTGAAGTGCGCCATTGTAGACGACGAGCCCCTCGCCCTGGGGTTGCTGGAAAGCTACGTCAACAAGACCCCGTTTCTAGAGTTGGTCGGTAAATACTCCAGTGCCGTACAAGCCATCAAGGAGTTGCCCGAGAAGCACATCGACCTGCTTTTCCTCGACATCCAGATGCCCGAACTGAACGGACTGGAATTTTCGAAGATGGTCGATTCCGGCACCCGCATTGTCTTTACCACCGCCTTCGACCAGTATGCCATAGACGGCTACAAAGTCAATGCGCTGGACTACCTGCTGAAACCCATCTCCTACGTCGACTTTCTGCAGGCTGCCAACAAGGCTGTGCAATGGTTTGAATTGCTGCAACAGCCCAAGGAAGAGATTCAGAGCATCTTCGTAAAGAGCGAGTATAAGCTGGTGCAAATCGAATTGAGTAAAATTCTGTACATAGAGGGGCTGAAAGACTATCTCAAAATCTACGAGGAGGATTCTCCCAAGCCTATCTTGTCTCTCATGAGCATGAAGGCAATGGAGGAACTTCTGCCTGCCTCGCGTTTCATGCGCGTCCACCGTTCCTACATTGTTCAGAAGAATAAAATACGTATTATAGACCGTGGCCGCATCGTGTTCGGAAAGAATTACATCCCGATAAGTGACAGCTATAAACAAGCTTTTCAAGAATTTTTAGACCAAAGAAGCTAAAAAAATCGACTAATCCGTCGATAAAATCGGAAAAAACGTCGATTTATTATAGAATCCTTTTGCATATTAAAATATGTTTTTTTATCTTTGCACCGAACAGATAGGAGTTGTGAAACTCCCCCAATAGAATAGTTTAGTTAAGTCTAGTTTAGTTTTTGTGTGAAGCACTTCCTCCGTAAGCGAACGTTGGAAGTGCTTTTTACATATCAACACTATTTAATCCACAAGCAGAAAAATTATCAAAGCAAATTTAAAAAACTATATATAACTACATATCAAACACCAACATAACATTCATTCTTTATCTTTAATACAGAAACAAGTGGGCACGCATGTTTTATGATTTTACTAATCACATCTGTATAATGTTAGTTTCGCGACAACCATTATACGGTAATAATCTTGTAAATTATGGAAATCAAGAAAACATCCAAAGCAAGCCTGGAAAACAAGAAGTCAAGTTGGCTACTTGTAGGTTATGTAATTGTGCTGGTCTTCATGTTCGTTGCATTTGAATGGTCGAAGCGTGATGTTAGGATTGACATGAGCGGTGCTATTACCGAGAACGTATTTGAGCAGGAAATTGAAATTCCTATCACGAGCAACCCGAATTAGTAGCTCCACCACCCCCTCAAGCTCCTGCAATTGCCGAGGTATTGACAATTGTGGATGATAATGACAATGTGAAAGAAACAGCCATTGCCTCTTCCGAAGAAATCGGTGAAGCTGTAATCATCAAACCCATATCTCCAACCGTAGATGAAGAGATTCCGGTAGAGGATGAGATTTTTGAAGTTGTAGAGAAGAATCCCGAGTTTTCTTATAATGGCATGAGTCTGATGCAATATCTGGGTAAGAGTATAAAATACCCGACTATTGCACAAGAGACCGGAACCCAGGGGCGCGTAATAGTACAATTCGTTGTCAACAAAGACGGCAGCATCGTAGATGTAAAAGTAGTAAGAGGCGTAGATCCCTATCTGGACAAAGAAGCTATCCGTGTGATTTCCACCATGCCCAAATGGAAACCCGGTGAGCAACGAGGCAAACCGGTCCGTTGTAAATTCACAGTTCCCGTAATGTTTAAATTACAATAGCAGACATGCCAGTGTCCACTTTCCACTTGTCTTCATAAGGTAATCTCCAATATCCGAGGGTGTGTCGAAACTGGTATTCACCACAGATTACACAGATTTGCACAGATAAGTATCTTTGACTATCAGTAGATTAAGCTCATTCTGTGTTAATCCGTGTAATCTGTGGTGAATTTTGACACACCCCCATTTTTTAAGTATCAACACAGCCATTTCCTTCTTCCATATTTTTCTTTCCGCAGAAAAAACAAAAACATTCAGCCCTCTCAGACTGTTACATAGAAAAACAATATATCACTCCTGATAAAACCACACGATAATGAAATCACAACTCTTTGACATCAGAAGAGAATATAAGAAAGGCAGGCTGACACCGGGTAACCTCAACGACAATCCCTTTGAGCAATTCGACCATTGGCTGAACGATGCTATCCATAGTGATGAGTACGAGCCCACCGCCATGACGGTAGCTACAGTCTCGACAGACGGGCATCCTTCTACACGCACAGTGTTGCTGAAAGGGGTGGAAAATGGCCGTTTCATCTTCTTCACCAACTACGAAAGCAGAAAAGGCCGGCAACTGACTGCAAATCCGTATATATCCTTATCTTTCGTATGGCACAAACTGGAAAGGCAAATACACATTGAAGGAAAAGCTGAAAGATGCGCTCCTGCCGATTCTGACGCCTATTTTGCAAGCAGGCCTTACAAAAGTAAAATCGGGGCGAGGATTTCACCCCAAAGTCACGTCATCGGCAGCCGTATGGAGATAATGCGCGCGTTCGTCCGCGAAGCGGCAACATGGATAGGGCAAAGTATCAAACGTCCCGACAACTGGGGAGGTTTTGCCGTCACCCCTTTCCGTTTTGAATTCTGGCAAGGACGGGAAAGCAGGCTACACGACCGTTTCCTCTATTCCCAACAAGCGGATGGCAGCTGGAAAAAGGAGAGGCTGGCTCCCTAAATACGGACAGGGAAACACTTCTCATCACAAATAAATCTTAAAAGGAGGAACAAAGCCACAGAAACGCTGTTTGAAGGGGAAACTCTAAAAACAACAGTTATGAATTACGGTATCAGTATTCTTTTCAGGGCTATACCCTTGTTGATGGCCCTTTTCTGTTTCGGCTACGGAGCTTTGTGCTCCACGAAGGACTGGATTCGGCAAAATTTGTGGCCGGTCCGGTAGTATTTTCCTTAGGGATGATTTGCATTGCCTTGTTCGCCACAGCGGCAACAATCATTAGACAAATTATTCATACCTACAATCCGATAGCCAGATACGCACTTCCGGTTATTGGTTACCTGGCAGCCGTACTCACAGTAATCTATGGTTGGAATTATATGCACGAAGCTGCCACGGCAAGCAATTTCGTGGCAGGACACGTGATTTGCGGAGTCGGTTTCATCACAGCTTGTGTAGCTACCACAGCCACAGCCTCCACCCGCTTCACCCTCATTCCCGCCAACTCGGAACGTACCGACCAGCTACAACCTGCCGATGCATTCAATTCCTCCCAGGGATATATCCTGATAGCAGTTGCCACCCTTATGGCAGTAATGGCATGGATATGGGCCTTCTGGCTATTGTCAAAAAGCAGCGAGCACAATGCATATTATGTAGCAGGCCATGTCATGGCAGGACTTGCTTGTATCTGTTCCAGCTTGGTGGCGCTGGTTGCAACCATCGTCCGCCAGATACGCAACAACTATACAAAGGCTGAACGGAAACAATGGCCGGCCCTTGTTTTGATAATGGGCAGCATCAGCATTCTCTGGGGACTTCTGGTCTTGGCCAACAGCAATCCGGCACTCTCCTCCACAGGATATATTATGATAGGCCTGGGACTGGTATGCTACAGCATTTCCAGCAAAGTCATACTACTTGCCGCCATCTGGCGGAACACTTTCAAGCTGGCCAACCGCATCCCGCTGATTCCGGTCTTCACGGCCCTGGCTTGTCTGTTTCTCTCCGCCTTTCTGTTTGAGATGGCAAGCCTGCACAATGCCTATTTTGTCCCTGCACGCGTACTGGCAGGTTTGGGAGGCATCTGCTTTACATTATTCTCCATCGTAAGCATTCTGGAGAGCGGTACATCTAAGTAGACATTTTCCCCGCCATTGGCCTGAGCATCGAGGAACAATTCCACACGCTCGGCATGGTGGGCCACATAAGCTGCCGGACCGGTATCCCCGGAATCAAGAATATCGCGGACCACATCCGCCTTATTCTTGCCGGTAATAAAGAAAATAAGATTCTTCGCAGCAAACAAAAGGCAGCCGGTCATGGCTATGCGTTTCTGCCCATTATAGGGATTGACACTCACCTCATAAGGATGAAAGGAAGAAAGCAGATATTCCTGCCCCGGAAAGATAGAGGAGGTATGCCCGTCGTCTCCAGCACCGAGCAAAACGACATCGAAGGCCGGGAAGCCACCCCAAAGCGGAACCGTGCGGCAAACCAGCGTCGAATAGTTCTTTGCTTCAATCTCCGGGCGGTTCACTCCATAAATAGGATAAACGTATTCATCGGGCATGCTACTTCATCCAACAGCAAACGGCGCATGGTACCATAATTGCTCTCATAATCCTCTGCCGGCACACACCGTTCATCCACCCAATAAATCCGCATCCGCATCCAAGGAGTCACCTCCTTGTACTCGTTGGCCCAAATGTCAAACATCAGCGAAGGAGTACTTCCCCCACTGAATGCAAAATAAAAGGTCTTTTCCGGCTCACGCTCCATCATCGCAATCAAATGTTCAATCAACGCATGTGCCGTAGCTGTAGCCGAATGGTAAACATAACTTTTCATAACTCGCAATATTCATCTGTATTAGTCAAATTCTTACACGGATTGGTCCACTCAGCACCATGTTCGTGCATCATCGCTTCACTTTCCAAAGGTCCCCACGTACCTACGGGATACCCATATAAAGGAGCATCCGTATGCTCTTTCCAATAGCGCAACACGGGATCGAAAAAGCGCCATGAAGCCTCTACCGCGTCGCTGCGGGTAAAGAGTGTAGGGTCACCTTGTATGCAGTCCTCTATCAGACGGGCATAGGCATCGCCGGTAGGCAACCCGCCCAACTGGTCATAACTGAAGTCCATCATCACCTGCTTCACGTCAAATCCCGGTCCGGGAGTCTTCATGCCGAATTTCAGCACAATGCCTTCATTGGGTTGCAGACGGAGAATCAGCTTATTCGCGCGGGGACAATGTCCACCCTCGCAACGAAACATCTGATGGGGCGTCTCACGGAAATGTACAACAATCTCAGTCACCTTTGTCGGCATTTGTTTGCCGGTACGGATATAGAAAGGAACACCCTTCCACCGCCAGTTGTTAATACCGATTTTCATGGCAATATACGTTTCGGTACGCGAATCAGGTGCCACGTTCTTCTCTTCCCTATACCCGGCTTTCGAGCCCGAAGCCGTATATTGTCCGCGGACAATGTGTTCCTCCAAATCCTCCTCTGTCAAGGGGGCCAATGACTCATAGACCTTCACCACCTCGTTGCGGAAATTATCGGCATTGAAAACGGCAGGCGGTTCCAATGCTGTGAGCGCCACAAGCTGTATGAGGTGGTTTTGTACCATATCGCGCAGGGCTCCGGCACCTTCATAGAATCCGCCACGTCCTTCGATACCCAGATTCTCTACGGCTGTAATCTCCACATAGTCTATATAATTACGGTTCCATAGCGGTTCGAAGATTCCGTTGGCAAAACGGAAGGCGAGAATGTTCTGCGCCGTTTCCTTACCCAAAAAATGGTCGATGCGGTAAATCTGATGCTCCTTGAAAACGGAAGCATAAATGCTATTCAGCTTTCTGGCTGACTCCAAATCGTAACCGAACGGCTTTTCAACGATGATACGCGTATCAGGACGGTTCAGACCGGCCGCCTTCAAGTGCAAGGGAATGACACCGTACAAGGAAGGTGGAGTAGCCAGATAGAACAGCAGGTTGTCCGGTTTCTGCTCACCGGTAAACTCTTGTAAACGTCCGTCCAGCAGATGATAGCCTTCAACCTCGGCGGGATCCAATGTCTGGTAATGCAGATGGCTGCAAAAATCCCTCATTTTATCTTCCACCTGCTCTTTGGAAGCTACGAACTTACTCAATTCACTCATTATATATTCTTGGTAACGGGCATCCGTATACTCGGTGCGTCCTATCCCCAGAATGGAGAATCCTTCCGGCAACCGCCCGCCACTATATAAAGTATAGAGCGCCGGCATCAGTTTGCGCTTCGTCAAGTCACCCGAAGCGCCGAATATAACAATCACTAATTTATTCATCATCTTCTCCCCCTTTCTCACACATTGTACGTACCCGATTTCGTATCTCCTCCGTGTCCCGTCCAATTTTCATGGAAAAACTGTCCACGCAACTCGTCTGTCCTTTCAAAGGTATGCGCACCAAAATAGTCACGTTGCGCCTGAATCATATTGGCAGGCAACTTGGCAGACACCAGCGAATAGAAATAATTCAAGGCGGACGAGAATGCAGGCACCGGAAGTTCCTCTTTCATGGATTGTGCCACCAGATGTTTCCAGCCGGAAAGCAACAGCTGCATTTCATTTTTGAAATAAGGAGCCAACAGCAGATGTTTGGGCTTGTCTTTTGCCTCGAAAGCCGTAGCTATGTCGTTCAGGAAAATACTACGGATGATGCAGCCGCCCCGCCACATGCGTGCGATGGATGCCAAATCGAGGTTCCAGGCAAAAGCGTCGGATGCACGCTGCAACACGGCGAATCCCTGAGCATATGACACTAATTTGGAAGCATAGAGTGCGGAATAGATATCCTTCACCATCTCCGACTTGTTGTACACCGCCTGCGAGCGTCGGCATACAAATTGCTTGGAAGCCGTTTCACGCAAGCCCTTCTGTGCCGACAAACTACGTTCGAACACAGCCGTAGCAATCAGCCCAACGGCATGCCCAGCTCCATCGCATTGATAACGGACCACTTGCCCGTACCTTTCTGTCCGGCGGTATCCAATATCTTATCTATCAGGTAACCTCCTGATTTGTCCTTATGACGCAGTATGTTGGCGGTAATTTCAATGAGATAGCTACGCAACTTACCCTCATTCCAATCAGCAAAGATTTCCGCCATCTGTCCATTGTCCAGACCAAGCAGATTCTTCATCACCCAATAAGCTTCGGCAATAAGCTGCATATCTCCATATTCGATACCGTTATGTATCATCTTGACGAAATGACCGGAACCGGCAGGACCAATCCACTGGCAGCACGGGGTACCGTCAGATGCTTTTGCCGCAATACTCTGCAGGATAGGCTTCACCTCAGCCAGGCACTTTCAGATCCTCCGGGCATGATAGACGCGCCGTTCAGCGCTCCTTCCTCTCCACCGGAAACTCCAGCTCCCACAAAACGGAAGCCTTTCTTTTCGGCCAATGCCACACGCCGGTTGGTGTCCTCATAATTGGAATTACCACCGTCAATCAGGATATCCCTTCGGACAAATGGGGAAACAGCTGTTCCATCAGTCATCCACCGCACTGCCGGCACGAACCATCATCATTATTTTGCGGGGTATGGCAATGGAAGTTACAAATTCGGCTATATCTGTATAGCCTTCAATTTTTTTCCCTTTGGCGCGGCCGTTCACAAAAACGTTCCACCACCCCTTCTTCCACTCCCGGAACCGTACGATTATATACCGAAACATTCCATCCCTTATCTGCCATATTGAGGGCCAAATTCTCGCCCATAACTGCCAGACCGATAAGTCCAATGTCTGTTTTATTTAAATTCTTCATATTCATGTAAATTTTGTCTTTATATGGAAACAAAATGCTAACAGCATTTGTTCGTATGAATTACGAAAATAAAATAGTACTTTTGTCAGCGAAAGCCTATTTTTCAACCAGACAGAAAACCAATGCTCATGAAGAACTTCCACATCGGACTATTGCCACGCATCATCATTGCCATTATCTTAGGTATACTTTTCGGAAATTTCTACCGGCTTCGCTGGTACGGCTGTTCGTAACATTCAATGCCATTTTCAGTGAATTCCTGAACTTCTCCATCCCCCTCATCATTGTGGGACTGGTCACGATTGCCATTGCCGACATCGGCAAAGGAGCCGGACGGATGCTGGTCGTCACGGCGCTCATTGCTTACGGAGCTACCTTATTCTCCGGCTTTCTCTCCTATTTCACCGGTATGGCGGTATTTCCTTCCCTCATAGAAACCGGGGTGCCGTTAGAAGAAGTCAGTGAGTCTCAAGGCATTCTTCCCTATTTTTCCGTGGGTATCCCGCCCTTGATGAATGTTATGACCGCACTCGTACTTGCCTTCACACTGGGGCTGGGCCTGGCTCATCTGAAAAGTGAGGTACTGAAAAATGCGGCACGCGATTTTCAAGAGATTGTCATCCGCATGATCAGTGCAGTGATATTGCCGCTGCTTCCCATCTATATTTTCGGCATTTTCCTCAACATGACGCACAGTGGACAAGTATTCGGCATCCTGATGGTCTTTATTAAGATTATCGGTGTAATCTTCCTGCTTCACATCTTTCTCCTGGTATTCCAATACAGCATTGCGGCACTGTTTGTCCGCAAGAACCCTCTCAAACTACTGGGACGGATGATGCCTGCCTACTTCACGGCTCTAGGCACTCAATCCAGTGCCGCCACTATCCCCGTAACATTGGAGCAAAGTCGGAAGAACGGCGTCTCTGCCGATATTGCCGGATTCGTCATCCCACTTTGCGCCACCATCCATCTGTCGGGCAGCACATTGAAGATTGTGGCATGCGCCCTGGCACTGATGATAATGCAAGGCATGCCCCATGATTTCCCTCTATTTGCAGGATTTATCTTCATGCTGGGCATCACTATGGTAGCCGCTCCCGGGGTACCGGGAGGCGCCATCATGGCATCACTGGGCATCCTGCAATCCATGCTGGGCTTCGACGAGTCGGCACAAGCGCTGATGATTGCACTATACATAGCGATGGACAGCTTCGGTACTGCCTGCAATGTGACGGGCGACGGGGCAATCGCACTGATTATCGACAAAGTGATGGGAAAGAAATAGTTTATATTTTGCCATCTCGTGGAAAATAACGAATATTGCAGTCCGAAAAGACATAATAACAAGAAGCATACATTATGAAGAAAGCCCTTATCTCCGGCATTACCGGGCAGGACGCTCGTTCCTTGCCGAATTCCTCCTGCAGAAAGGATATGAAGTGCACGGTATCCTGCGTCGCTCTTCCTCTTTCAACACCGGCCGCATCGAACACCTCTACTTCGATGAGTGGGTACGCGACATGAAACAGAAACGTACCATTAACCTGCACTATGGAGACATGACAGACTCCAGCTCTCTCATCCGTATCATCCAGAGTGTGCAGCCGGACGAAATATATAACCTTGCCGCCCAAAGCCATGTCAAAGTATCCTTCGACGTGCCCGAATATACCGCCGAAACCGATGCTGTAGGCACCCTGCGCATGCTCGAAGCCGTACGCATTCTCGGTATGGAAAAGAAGACACGCATCTACCAGGCCTCCACTTCCGAGCTCTTCGGAAAAGTGCAGGAAGTGCCGCAAAGCGAAACGACCCCGTTCTATCCCCGCAGCCCTATGGCGTAGCCAAACAGTATGGCTTTTGGATTACAAAGAACTACCGCGAAAGCTATGGCATGTTTGCTGTAAACGGCATACTCTTTAACCACGAGAGCGAACGCCGAGGTGAAACCTTCGTGACAAGAAAAATCACACTGGCGGCTGCCCGCATCGCCCAAGGCTTCCAGGACAAGCTGTATCTGGGCAATCTGGATGCCCGGCGCGACTGGGGATATGCCAAAGACTACATCGAGTGCATGTGGCTCATCCTGCAGCACGACACCCCCGAAGACTTCGTCATTGCCACCGGAGAAATGCATACCGTACGCGAATTTGCGACACTGGCATTCCGAGAGGTAGGCATCACTCTGTGCTGGGAAGGCCAGGGAGTGGATGAGAAGGGTATCGACACACAGACCGGAAAAGTCCTCGTGGAAGTCGACCCCAAATATTTCCGGCCTGCCGAAGTGGAACAATTGCTGGGCGACCCCACCAAAGCAAAAACACTGCTGGGATGGAATCCGAGGCAGACCAGTTTTGAAGAGTTGGTACGCATCATGGCAGAGCACGACATGAAATTTGTGAAGAAACTGTATTTAAGAAGCAAAGAGCTTTGAATGAACTATTAAACTTTCAGACAACAATGTTAGACAAAAATGCCAAAATATATGTAGCAGGCCACCGGGGACTGGTAGGTTCTGCCATCTGGAAAAATCTTGAGGAGAAAGGATACACCAATCTCATCGGCAAGACCCACACAGAACTCGATCTGCTCGACGGAGTTGCCGTACGCCGCTTCTTCGACGAGGAACAGCCCGAATATGTATTCCTTGCCGCCGCCTTTGTGGGTGGCATCATGGCCAACAGTATCTACCGTGCCGACTTCATCTACAAGAACTTGCAGATACAGCAGAACGTCATCGGCGAAAGCTTCCGCCACGGAGTGAAAAAACTTCTCTTTCTGGGCAGCACCTGCATCTATCCCCGTGATGCCGAACAGCCGATGAAAGAAGACGCACTCCTCACTTCTCCGCTGGAATACACGAACGAGCCTATGCCATCGCCAAAATAGCCGGACTGAAAATGTGCGAAAGCTTCAATCTTCAATACGGTACGAACTACATTGCCGTGATGCCCACCAACCTTTACGGTCCCAACGACAACTTCGACCTGGAACGCAGCCACGTGCTCCCTGCCATGATACGCAAGATACACCTCGCCCACTGCCTGAAACAAGGCGACTGGGATGCCGTACGCCACGACATGAACCTGCGTCCGGTGGAAGGCATCAACGGCGACAGCAGCAAAGAGGACATTCTGAATATCCTCCGGAAATACGGCATCAGCGAAGAAGAAGTGAGATTATGGGGTTCCGGCACCCCCTTGCGCGAATTCCTCTGGAGCGAGGAGATGGCAGATGCCAGCGTCTTCGTCATGGAACACGTCGACTTCAAAGATACCTTCGAGCCGGACGACAAGGAAATCCGCAACTGTCACATCAATATCGGTACGGGCAAGGAAATCACTATCCGCCAGTTGGCAGAGCTGATTGTCAACACCGTAGGCTATCAGGGCCGGTTGACCTTCGACACTTCCAAACCCGACGGCACCATGCGCAAACTGACCGATCCCGGTAAGTTACATACATTGGGATGGCATCATAAGATTGATATCGAGGAAGGTGTGCAACGCATGTACCGATGGTACTTGGGAAAGTAATTAGTGACGTCTGATTAGCCATGAATGCCATACGGTACAAGGTGGGAACTGTATTGTTTATATTGCTGATACTTTTATCAGGTATCAGCCCAACCATGAATGCCATGATAGCTCCCGTGACCTATTCCGTTCGCGGCAAAGTCATCGACAGACAGTCCAGACAACCCGTGGCCTACGCCAACGTTTTCGTTGCCGGCATCCCCGGGAAAGGGGCATCCACCGATTCACTCGGCACATTCAAGATAGAGCAGGTACCTCCGGGCATCTATAGCCTTGAGGCATCCTGCATAGGATACCAGACTGTTTCCACCCCCGAATATATCGTTTCAGCCTCAACCCCGTTCATCGAGATAGAGATGGAAGAGGATGCCAATCTGCTGAACACAGTAGTGGTGGTGCCTTCCCCCTTCCGGCGAAGTATCGAAAGCCCGGTCAGCATGCGTATCATCGGCTTGCAGGAAATAGAGAAAAGTCCCGGAGCCAACCGGGATGTTTCGCGCATCGTACGCTCCTATCCCGGCGTCTCTTTCTCTCCCATCGGCTATCGCAACGACTTGATTGTTCGGGGCGGTTCTCCTTCCGAAAACCGCTTTTATATGGATGGCATCGAAATCCCCAACATCAACCACTTTGCCACTCAGGGTGCATCCGGAGGACCGGTAAGTATTGTCAATGCCGACCTGATACGCGAGATTACATTTTATACGGGCGCCTTCCCCGCCAACCGCTCCGGAGCCTTGAGTTCCGTCCTCGACTTCCGCCTCAAGGACGGAAATCCGGACAAGCAGGCGTTCAAAGCCACCATCGGCGCATCGGAAGTCTCGCTCAGCGGAGCAGGCCATCTGGGCAGCGCACCACTTATCTGTTCTCCGCACGCCAGTCCTACCTGCAACTTTTGTTCAAGCTTTGGGACTGCCCTTCCTGCCCAATTTCATTGACGGACAATTCAAAACAAAAACCCGTTTCAACGAGCACAGCGAGCTGACCCTGCTTGGTCTTGCAGGCATTGACAAGATGAAACTGAATACCGATGAAAAAGGAGAAGATGCCGAATATCTGCTCAGCTATCTCCCCACTATCCATCAGGAAACATTCACTCTCGGAGCCTCTTACAGACACTACAATGGAAGGCACGTACAATCCCTTATACTGAGCCATAACTACCTGAACAACCGCAATCTGAAATACCGCAACAACGATGACTCTTCCGAAGACAACCTGACCCTGCGCCTACGCTCCACAGAACAAAAGACCACCCTGCGTTTCGAAAACAAACGCGCTTGGGAGCATGGACCCTAAAAGAAGGAGCAGAACTGAACAACTCCATCTATACAAACCACAGCAGGCAAAGACTATACGGCAGTCATTCGGGTACGCTTTCCATCTACGAAACCTCACTCAACATCTTCGGCTGGGGGGCTTTCTTCTCTTCCAACTATACCACCGCCGACAAGCGTCTGGCCCTTTCTGCCGGTATCCGTATGGATGGCAACACTTACAACCGAAAGATGCGGCAGCTATGGAAACAGTTCTCCCCACGCCTCTCTGCATCCTACAAACTCTCGGAACAATGGACCCTGAGCGGAAGTACCGGCCTCTACCACCAATTGCCTCCCTACACCGCTTTGGGATATAAAGACAATGAAGGGCAATATCTCAACAAAAACCTGAAGTACATGCAGGTCTTTGAAAGCAGCCTCGGTGTGGACTGGCACCTGCAAGACCGGTTCATGGTTTCTGCAGAAGGTTTCTTCAAGCGTTACAGCCGTATGCCACTTTCCCTTCAAGACAACATTCCGTTGGCATGCAAAGGAAACGATTACGGTGTCACCGGCAACGAAGCACTCGCCCCTACAGCCAGCGGCAGGGCCTACGGACTGGAAACCATGTTCCGCTGGCAGGCATCCGGCAAGTTCAATCTCGTATCCTCCTTCACCTTATACCGCAGCGAATACTGCAACCGTCCAGATGGAGACTTCATTCCATCCACCTGGGACAACCGTTTCATACTCAACATGAGCGGTACATACAACCTGCCCCGGCGCTGGAGCATAGGAGGCAAGCTAAGCTATATAGGCGGCAGCCCTACACTCCCTATGATGAAGACAAATCATCACTCGTAGAAGCATGGGATGCCAAAGGACAGCCCTACTACGACTATGCGTACTATAATACCGGGCGACTTCCCAACTTTGCCCAGTTAGACTTGCGTGTGGACAAGTCCTTCTACTTCCATCACTGCATGATAGGAATCTATCTGGACATACAGAATATCACCGGCAACAAACTGAAGCAACCGGATGTGATAATGAGTACGGGCATCATCGAAAATCCGTCTGCTCCTGTTGCCGAACAGCGCTATAAAATGAAATACCTCAAGCAGGAAAGCGGCACTATCCTGCCTACTTTAGGTATAACTGTCGAGTTTTAGCAAATAGCCGCCATAAAAACTATTTTCCCTATAAAAGTTTGCTTTCTATATATAAACCCTTATATTTGCACAATTTTCAACCAAATGTGCAATTAATATCATGGAACAAAGTTTTATCGCCTATATAGAGAATAGCATAAAGGAAAATTGGGATTTAGACGCTCTGACCGACTATAAGGGAGCAACCCTACAATATAAGGACGTAGCCCGCAAAATAGAAAAGCTGCATATCATTTTCGAGGCAAGCGGCATCAAGAAAGGCGATAAGATTGCCGTCTGTGGCCGCAACAGTTCCCACTGGGGCGTAACGTTCCTCGCAACATTGACCTACGGTGCGGTAATCGTCCCCATCCTTCACGAGTTCAAGGCAGACAATGTACACAACATCGTGAACCATTCCGAAGCCAAACTGCTTTTCGTAGGCGACCAGGTTTGGGAAAACCTCAACGAAAGTGCCATGCCGCTGCTGGAGGGCATCATGATGATGGCAGACTTCTACATTCTTGTCTCCCGCAGCGAAAAGTTGGACTATGCCCGCGAACATCTCAACGAAATGTTCGGTAAGAAATACCCCAAGAACTTCCGCAAGGAGCATGTCAGTTATCACAAGGACCAGCCCGACGAACTGGCGGTCATCAACTATACATCCGGCACCACCAGTTACTCCAAAGGAGTGATGCTGCCCTACCGCAGCCTTTGGTCAAACACCACTTTTGCTTTCGAAGTATTGCCGCTGAAAGCCGGTGACAAGATTGTCTCCATGCTGCCAATGCACATATGTACGGACTTGCATTCGAGTTTCTGTATGAATTCGCCGTAGGTTGCCACATATTCTTCCTCACTCGTATGCCCAGCCCCAAAATCATTTTCCAGGCTTTCACCGAAGTGAAGCCTAACCTGATTGTGGCTGTTCCGCTCATTATCGAAAAGATTATAAAGAAGAGCGTACTGCCCAAGCTGGAAACTCCCGCCATGAAGTTGTTGCTGAAAGTACCCATCATCAATGACAAGATAAAGGCGACCGTACGCGAACAAATGATTCAAGCCTTTGGCGGAAACTTTGCAGAAATCATTGTAGGAGGAGCTGCCTTCAACCAGGAAGTGGAGCAGTTCTTAAAGATGATAGATTTCCCCTATACGGTAGGCTATGGAATGACGGAATGCGGTCCCATCATCTGTTACGAGGATTGGACCCGCTTCAAACCCGGTTCTTGCGGAAAGGCCGCACCGCGTATGGAGGTGAAAATCCTATCATCCGATCCCGAAAACATTCCGGGAGAGATTGTCTGCCGTGGTCCCAATGTCATGCTGGGTTACTACAAGAACGACGAGGCCACCGTACAGGTACTCGACAAAGACGGCTGGCTGCACACCGGAGACCTTGCCCTGATGGATGCCGAAGGCAACGTAAGCATCAAGGGACGCAGCAAGAACATGCTCCTTGGTCCGAGCGGTCAGAATATCTACCCGGAAGAGATAGAAGACAAACTGAACAATATGCCGTATGTAGCCGAAAGCATCATCGTGCAGCAGAATGAGAAACTGGTAGGTCTGGTTTACCCCGACTTCGATGATGCCTTTGCCCATGGGCTGAACAATGACGACATCGAACGCGTCATGGAGGAAAACCGTGTGGCACTGAATGCAGAACTGCCCGCATACAGCCAGATATTCAAAATGAAAATCTATCCTGAAGAATTTGAAAAAACGCCGAAGAAATCTATCAAACGCTTCTTGTATCAGGAGGCCAAAGGATAATGTAAAAAAACAATTAAACTACAACCTATCTAACCCTTTCTAAATTATTATCTAAATGAGAAACGAATTATTATTATCCGCCATGCTTCCGATATGCGGAATGGCGGGAGAAGCGTATGGCATGCCGCCTGGGGATGCCGTACCTGCTCCAAAAGAGCAGCCAAACATCATTCTGTTCCTAGTGGATGACATGGGATGGCAAGACACGTCCCTCCCCTTTTGGACACAGCGTACCAAGTACAACGATACGTACCATACTCCCAACATGGAACGGATGGCTACACAAGGCAAAATGTTTACGCAGGCCTATGCATGCAGCATCAGTTCACCTACGCGTGTCAGCCTTTTTACGGGAATGAATGCTGCCAGGCATCGAGTCACCAGTTGGACCCTCCGCAAGAACACTACCCATGAACAACCCGACTCGGTCATGATTTATCCGGAATGGAACGTTAACGGCATTTGTCAAGAGCCTGGCGTGGAACGGACCACACAAGTCACCTCCCTGGCCGAAGTGCTCAAAGACCATGGCTATCACACCATTCATTGCGGAAAAGCCCACTTCGGTGCTGAAGGCACTCCCGGAGCCGACCCGTTGAAAATGGGGTTTGAAGTGAACATAGCCGGACATGCTGCCGGTTCACCTGCCAGCTACTATGGCAAGGAGAATTTCGGCAACAAAACAGACGGTAAAAGCCCGCTGGCTGCCGTACCCGGTCTGGAGAAATATCATGGAACCGACACTTTCCTAAGTGAAGCCCTTACCATAGAGCCATGAAGGCCCTGGACGATGCACAGCAGACTGACAAGCCATTCTTTCTGTACATGGCACACTATGCCATCATACCCCTATACAACCTGACATGCGTTTCTACCAGAAGTACCTGGACAAAGGCCTTCCTCCGGTAGAAGCCGCCTATGCTACTCTCATTGAGGGTATGGACAAAAGTCTGGGAGACATTATGGATTATCTGGACAAGAACAACCTGACGGAAAACACTATCCTCATCTTCATGTCCGACAATGGCGGTTTGGCGGCCCATACCCGCGCCGGACAACTGCATGTCCAGAACTATCCGCTCAACAGTGGTAAAGGTTCCGCCTACGAAGGAGGCATACGTGAACCGATGATTGTCCGCTGGCCGGGCATCGTAGCGCCCCAAACCCAATGCGACCATTACCTGATGATAGAGGACTTCTTCCCCACCATCCTTGAGATGGCAGGCGTAGACAACTATACAACCGTACAGCAACGCGACGGCATCAGTTTCATGCCATTGCTCACCGGAAAAGGTAAAATGAAAGACCGTGATATCTACTGGCATTATCCCAATAGCTGGGGTCCTTCCGGCCCGGGCATCGGAGCCACTTGCTCCATCCGTTCGGGCGAGTGGAAGCTGGTGTATTATTTCGGTGACGGTAGACGGGAACTTTTCAACATCCCCGCCGACATCAGTGAAAAACATGATATGGCCCGAGAGAAGCCTGAAGTTGTCAAAGAGTTGTCACGGAAATTAAGTAATTACCTCCGGTCTGTGGATGCGCAGCGCCCTCTGTTGCGTGCCACCCGCCAACCAGCTCCCTGGCCGGACGAAATATAGAAAAAAGTATGAAACGAAACCTTTCCCTCCTCCTTGTGTCCCTGCTTTTTGCAGGGACAGCTCTTGCCCAAGAACATAATCCGGGCAGCGTACAGCCGGATACGATTCAGAAATCCTCCGAGAAATCTTTCCGGAAACAACGCTCTCCACGAACAGACCATGGCCCAGTAGGTATCAATATCTCCTTATGGAAAAACATCTCCACACAGCGGACTGATACCATAGGAAGCACCTGCTTCAATCTGGGTGTGTTCTCCTCCATGAACCGTCTGAATGGCCTCGGCATGAATATTCTTGGCAGTGTAACCGGCAGGGATGTGAACGGTGTACAGATGGCAGGTCTGTCAAATATGGTGGGGGGAAGCATGCGAGGCATGCAGATAGCAGGAATTACCAACATCAATGGCAACAACCTTATCGGAGTATCCGTTTCGGGACTAGTAGGTATCACCGGAAACCATGCGCAAGGCGTCATCATTTCCGGTCTGGCAAACATCAGTGGGGACTATAATCGTGGCGCTCCATAGGCGGCCTGTTGAATATCAGCGGAGAAGGTGCTTCCGGCATACACTTTGCCGGACTCGCCAATATTTCCGGTGGAAATTTCAAAGGATTTTCAGGGGCCGGCCTGCTAAGTGTAATCGGTGAAGACTTGAATGGCATGCAGATGTCCGCCCTTACCAACATCACCGCCGGAGATATGACCGGTGTTCAGGTTTCCGGCCTGGGCAATGTGGTGGGTGGTACAGCCCGAGGATTACAAATAGGCGCTGCCAATATGGCCATACGTGCCAAAGGGCTTCAAATAGGTCTATTCAACTACTACAAAGAAAAATTAGATGGTTTCCAGTTGGGATTAGTCAATGCCAATCCCCAAACAAAAGTTCAACTGATGTTTTTCGGTGGTAATGCCACCAAGCTGAATGTAGGTGCCCGTTTCAAGAACCGGCTCTTCTATACCATCCTCGGTGGCGGTACCCATTATCTGGATTTTGGCGATAAGTTTTCCGCTGCCCTCTTCTACCGTGCCGGTCTTGAATTACCGCTCTACAAACAGCTGTTCATCAGCGGAGATCTGGGATACCAACATATAGAAACCTTCAAGAACAAGGACTACGGCATTCCGGCACGTCTCTATGCCCTCCAGGCACGTGTCAATCTGGAATACCACCTGACCGAGCGCTTTGGCATATTCCTCACCGGCGGTTATGGCGGCAGCCGCTACTACACCCAAGGGAAAACCTATGACAAAGGCATCATTGTAGAGGGCGGGGTAACGATACTGAAATTATAAATTATTGTTTCTCCTTAATCAGCCCCGTCCTATACGCCACCAGCAGTTTCATCAAATCCTGAATCTGCGTAACGAGTTCACTTCCTTTATCCGTATCCTTCACCATCATACGCTGCGAATTGAATTCGACAACCAGGGTTGTAGACTTGATGTCTTGTCCTTCTTCAATGGCTTTCTGACGGCTCTGGAACGGCTCATGCTGCACCAACTGCAAGCCGTGGGAATGATATACCAGCGTATATCCCGCAATTCCCGTTTCCGGCTGATAGGCTTTTGAAAAACCACCGTCAATCACCAGCAGCTTACCATCCGCTTTGATGGGTTTCTCACCTTTAATGGTCTTTACCGGTACATGTCCGTTGATGATATGCGAATGTGGCCCCGGCTTCACGCCGAACTCATCAAGAATGCGGTCACACACCTCAGCCTCGTTGCGCAAAGCATAGTAATGCCCTTTCGTCTCCTTATGCAATGTTTTGTCGGCCACAAAATAGCGTTCAAAGGTAGCCATCTTGTCTTTATCGAAGGAAGGGGCATCCGGTCCGCACCACATGTACCAGACATAATCCAGTGCAAACTGTTTCTCGTCCGAACCGTCCTCGTCAAAGTAAGCGGTACGTATCAGCTGGTCGGTCTTTTTCAGCAACTTACGTCCCCAGTATTCCTTTTGGCCGATGCGGACATGTTTAAAACTGCCGTCCGCATTCAGAGGCACGGAAGCATGATAAAGCAGGTTACTGTTGCACACCAGATACATGCCGCCATACGTAAACAAGCAGCGCATGTGCTTCTTCATCTTCTCGCTGTTCATGAAAGAAGAATGAATCCGGTGCATCAGTTCGCGCTCTTCGTCCGACAGACGATACGGGTCCGCCGGGTCTACGGTGGGGAAATTCACATCGCGCAACGGATATTCCTTGCCTTCGTATACAAACACACCACGCTCGAAATCCACCAGATGCAGCAGTTTCCGGTTCTCCATACCGAACTCAGGACGGCGGCTGATGATTTCCGCCTCCAGTTTCAACTGGATAACCGTAATCGCCTTGTGCATCTGTGTAATCAGCCGCAAGGTCTTCTCATTGTATTCCGCATCGGCAAAGTTCATTTTCGGCGCAAAGATGGTGCAAGGGTCATCCGCATAGGTATCCATGGCAAACGTTGCAAGCGGCAACAGATTGATGCCATAACCATCCTCCAGCGTTGCTAAATTGGCATAGCGCATCGACATACGGATTACGTTGGCTATACAAGCATCATTACCCGATGCGGCACCCATCCACAGAATATCGTGGTTACCCCATTGGATGTCGAAATTATGATAATCACAGAGAGTATCCATGATAATATGCGCACCCGGTCCGCGGTCGTATATATCGCCCACGATATGCAGCGAGTCGATGGTCAAGCGCTGGATAAGGTTGCACATCGCCACAATAAAATCATCCGCACGCTTCGTAGAGATAATGGTACTGATTATGACATTGATATAGGCATGTTTGTTAGGTTCGATGCTCGATTCGTGCAACAGCTCTTGAATGATATACGAGAACTCTGTTGGAAGTGCCTTGCGTACTTTCGAACGGGTATATTTGGACGAAACGTTCTGGCATACTTTTACCAACTGGTTCAGTGTTATCAAATACCAGTCTTCCAGGTCCGTTTCCTGCTCCTTGATAAGTTGCAGCTTCTCTTCCGGATAATAAATTAACGTACAGATTTCCTTCTTCTCACTTTCGCGCAGTGTATGCCCGAATATTTCGTTCACCTTACGTTTCACTGCCCCCGATGCATTCTTCAGCACATGCTGAAAAGCCTCATACTCGCCATGAATATCCGTCAGAAAATGCTCTGTACCTTTCGGCAGATTCAGAATAGCCTCCAGATTGATGATTTCTGTACTGGCATCAGCAATGGTAGGAAAACTGCGTGATAATAATTGCAAATAACGCAAGTCATTGACAATACTTTCCGGAGTTATATTTCCCATAGTTATTTAATTGATAGTTGATAATTGACAGTTGATAATATCCCTCATTCTTCATTATCCATTAATGAAGAACATGAGCAGCACTTGGGCTATAATTACCCGTAGAAACATGCACAGCGGATAAACCGTAGCATAAGCTACAGACGGATTGTCTCCCGGAATGGTGTCGTTGGCGTAGTTCAGCGCCATGGGGTTTGCCATGCTTCCGCACAGCATACCCGCCATTGTTCCGAAATCTATCTTCAGCCACTTGAAGGTAACGATACCCATAATCAATACCGGAACCACAGTCAACGCAAAACCCGTAGCAATCCATAACAGCCCTTCCGGCCGGAATACCGTATCGAAGAAATGGGCACCTGCATCCAGTCCCAGGCAAGCCAGGTAAAGAGACAATCCCAATGCACGGAGCATCAGGTTCGCACTGCGCGTAGTATAAGTCACCATGTGCATCCTCGGACCGAATGTCCCGATAAGAATACCTACGATGATAGGCCTCCTGCCAATCCGAGCCGCACGGGAGCGCTGATGCCGGGAATGGAAATAGGAATTGCTCCCAAAGCCAGACCGATGACAATGCCGATAAATACCGCCACCAAGTTCGGTTCCTTCAGGCTTTTCACAGCATTGCCCAGCACCTTCTCCACATTTTGTATGGCAGCGGCTTCGCCCACTACGGTCAGGCGGTCACCCAATTGCAAGGTCAGTTCCGCTGTGGCCAGCAGCTGCACGCCGCTACGATAAACCCGGCTGATATTGATACCGTAATGATTACGCAGATGGAGAGAACCCAGCTTCTTGCCGTTCAACTCCGGGCGCGTCACCACGATACGTTGCGAAATCAGCTGGCTGTCTATGGCATTCCAGTCTATATCTTCCTTGTTCCAGTCAGTATGCTCCTGCTCGCCGAAAAGCACAGTCAGAGCCGGCGTATTTTTCTCCGAGGTAATCACCAGCAGGCGGTCACCTTCCTTTATAATCTTTTCCGAGGTAGGAATACTCACATTCCCATCCCGCCACAAGCGGGAAATCACGAACTTCGGATAGCTGTTCAGCCCGCCTATTTCCTTGATACTCTTGTTGAAGATGGCAGGATTGTGCACCTGGAACGCAACAATGTAAGGCTTGTTCACGTCATCCTTCTCTTTCAATTCCAGGTCTTCCTTATGCGCCAGCGTCTTACGGATGAACAGTACGGCCAGAATGACCCCTACCACCCCCAGCGGATATGCCACCGCACACCCCAAAGCAGGGTACTGGACTCCAATCCCATCTGTTTCAATGTCTGCTGTGCCGCACCGAGTGCCGGTGTGTTTGTCGTGGCACCGCAAAGTATGCCCACCATATCCGGCAGGGATACTCCCAACCATAGCTGCCCAGTACAGTCAGCAGGGTGCCGATAAGCACTACACCCGTGGCGAGCATATTCAGTTGTACCCCTCCTTTACGGAAAGAGCTGAAAAAGCCCGGTCCCACCTGCAAACCCAAAGCATACACAAATATCACCAGCCCGAAGCTTTCCGCATAATTCAGCATCTGCGGGTCTATGGACAACCCGAAATGCCCGGCAATGATGCCGGCAAAGAATACAAACGTCACTCCCAATGAAATGCCGCAAACATGTATCTTCCCCAATCCCAATCCGATAGCGGAAATCAGTGAGAGTACCACAACCGCCTGCAAGGCGGAGTGCTCGACGAATAAACTATATAGCCAGTCCAATGTGCATTCTATTTTACAGTTTCAGGCTGCAAAGATAGTGCAAACCTCATGCAAAATAAAACGAACCCGTCTATTTTTTATGCGGCAGCACTTCTAAAAAAGGGATACGATACAATAAATCCCTGCTGCCAGCAAAGCACTGACGGGGATAGTCAGCACCCAAGCGGTCATCAGACTCTTCGTAACTCCCCAACGCACAGCCGAAAGCCGCTTCGTGGCCCCTACTCCGATAATAGCTCCCGTAATGGTGTGTGTCGTACTTACCGGAATCTTCAGATACTCCGTCAGATAAAGCGTAAACGCACCGGCAGTTTCCGCAATCACCCCTTCCAGTGGCGTCACCTTCGTAATCTTAGTCCCCATGGTCTTCACAATCTTCCACCCGCCGGACATGGTACCGAGTGAAATGGCCGTAAAACAAGAGAATGCCACCCAGTCCGGCAGGTCATCAATACTGTTTATCCCCATTCCCAGTCCTTCCGAATGTCCGGCTATCATAGCCGCAGCAATGATACCCATTACCTTCTGTGAATCATTCAGACCGTGCCCGATGCTGAACAAAGCCGAAGACACCAGCTGCAGTTTCTTGAACCACACCTCGGCCGTATGGGGATGCGCCCTGCGACAAATGTACAAGACCAACAACGTAAAACCGAATGCCACCACCATACCAATCAAGGGAGCCAGAAAAATGAATGCCGCAATCTTCAGAATGATACTCAACTGGATGGCCTCAAAACCGTGTGCCATGATGGCAGCTCCGGCAAAACCTCCGATAAGCGTGTGCGAAGAAGAGGAAGGGATTCCCTTCCACCAAGTGAACAGATTCCAGCAATAGCCGCAATCACGCCGGCCAGAATGATAGGCAAAGTAATGTAAGGCTCCATCACCGTTTTCGATACGGTGTTGGCAATGCCGAAACCGCCGATGACACACTTGGCGATGAAAAAGGCCACAAAATTGAAGAAAGCCGCCCATATCACCGCCTGAAACGGTGCAAGCACTTTGGTAGACACAATGGTGGCAATAGAATTGGCCGCATCATGAAAACCGTTGATATAATCGAATATCAGAGCCAGTACAATGATAATCACTAATAGTTCCATGCGTCCGTTCGTTTATGCGTATTTCACAATCAGGCTCCTCAAAATCTTGCCCACGTGTTCGGCTGCGTCCGTCGTTTTTTCCAACTCATACATAATCTCCTTGATTTTGATGAGTTCAATGCAGTCCTTCTCTTCTTCAAAAAGCCTGGTGATGAAAAATTCATAAATATCATCTGCCCGGTTTTCTATGTCATGCAGCTGGTTGCAATATGCGCGCAGCTTATCCGGACTCTTGCGGAATGCCTCCAGTTCATCCATGGCCTGGCCGATGAGGGCCGCTTCTTGTTGAACCATATGTCCCAGCTCTTTCCCCTTGTCCGAAATAGGATGCGGATTATAGATAGTGATACGCTTGGCACAGCTGTTTATTCCATCAATCACATCATCCATGCCCGAAGCCAGGTCATGGATATCCTCCCGGTCAAAAGGAGTAATGAAAGTAGTGCCCAGTTCATCCAGAATCAGATTGGTCAGCTTATCGCCCTCGCGCTCCAAATCTTTGATTCGTTTATAATCTTCCGCCCTCTTCTCAGGCGAGTCATGGCCCAATATTTCTATCAACAGAGCCGACGAGGACAATAAAATCTCAGACAATTGCTTCAGCAAAGGAAAGAATTTCGGTTCTTTCGGTGTGAACCGGCTAAAAAAAGAATTCTTCATAATGGATAAATGTACTAAGTATATTAATTTATTTTTGTTTTCGTTGTTTCAGTCTTGCACGCAGCACTTCTACCACGGCCGGCAGTATGGAAACCACAATAATGGCCACAATCAGCAGTTTGAGGTTCTCTTGTACAAACGGAAGGTCACCGAAGAAATAACCCGCATAACAGAAGATGGCAATCCAGCAGGTGCCCCCAATCAGGTTGTACAGCATGAAGTAATAGTAATACATCTTACCTATCCCCGCCACGAATGGCGCAAACGTACGGACGATAGGCACAAAACGGGCTATGATAATTGTCTTGCCTCCATACTTCTTATAGAACTCATGGGTCTTGTCGAGATGGCTTTGCTTGAATATTCTGGAATCGGGATTATTGAAGAGCCTTTGCCCGAAGAAATGCCCTATCATGTAGTTGCAAGAGTCGCCCAATACCGCGGCAACAAACAATATCAAAGCCAGCACATTGACCTCGAGAGGCATGTCGGGCAGTGCGGCAATAGCTCCCGCCACAAAAAGCAGGGAATCGCCCGGCAGGAAAGGTGTGACCACCAGCCCCGTTTCGCAGAAAATAATCAGAAACAATATGGCATACGCCACATATGATATTCCTGCACTATATCAATCATATACTGATCGATATGGAGAATAAAATCTAATAGAAAATCCATTATATATTGATTATCAGTACTTAAAAAATAGAGAAAAACTCGGCAGTGGGGAGACGGCAATCTCTGCTCGGACTACCGAAGAGAGGAAGGAAGTAACTAAATAAGAATACGCCTCACTATATACATAATATCTATATGAAATCTTATGGGGATGGAAAGTAAAGGGGAAAGAAGTTGTCTTTTCTTCCGGGAGCAGAGTTTTCAGGGTTCTCGCAACCTTGGCGGCAATGAAGTCCGGATTAAGCCTCAACAATTTCGAGCAAGAGGCATGCCGTAATGAGAAGGTATTTCCTATGCAACCGGCATCTGCCAGGCAATTATAATTCGCGTCCTCCCCTTTTTCCTGGCATTGTCTGCCATCTGCCCCGACAAGCTGTGCTGGGCTCCGGAGAAATAATGCACATCCGCAGTAGGAAGTGTCTTACATCCCTCCATATCATCAGAAACGGAAGTGAACTTCGATATGAGGAACAACCCTAACAAGATATAGAATATACATTTCGCCATAGCGGGTGCAAATATAGAAACTATTTTCGGATTACAACAGAAAAATAAAAAACAAAAAGCGGTCAACCGTTTCATCAGTCAACCGCTTTCTTGTTTTTGTAGTGGGTACGAGAATCGAACTCGTATACCATGCGTGAGAGGCATGTATCCTAACCGTTAGATGAACCCACCCTCGCATTTGTCTTGTACACCCTCAGGGATTCGAACCCTGGACCCACTGATTAAGAGTCAGTTGCTCTACCAACTGAGCTAAGAGTGCATCTGGCGGAAGCTGGGGGATTCGAACCCCCGGTACGGTTACCCGTACGTCAGTTTAGCAAACTGGTGGTTTCAGCCACTCACCCAAACTTCCTTTTTATAACCAGCATTCTTTTCAAATGCGGTGCAAATGTAGGGCAAACTTTTGGACTGTGCAAATCTTTCCTACATATTTTTTTCACAGTTTTCATGCAATTTGAGATAACACGTTAACACTCAAACCCTAAAACAAGAAAAAAATTGATACATATCAAACCGTCCTTTTCAACCTTTCCTTATCTTTGCGCGATTTTTAAAGTATAGTGCACATACACGGACAATGATACAACAAGAAAGCCTAAAAAAGCGGCTTGCCAAGCTGGCCGCCCCCATTTTTATAGAGACACTTCTCATCATGATGCTCGGTGCGGTGGACACCATCATGCTGAGCCGCCACTCGGACAACAGTGTTGCCGCCGTAGGGGTAGTCAACCAAATTATCATGCTCACTTTCCTCGTTTTCGAAGTCATCAACCTCGGAACGTCCGTTCTGTGTTCCCAGTATCTCGGTGCGAAACTACACAAGAAAGTAGTGCAAGTAGTCGGCGTATCCATCCTCGTCAACCTGGCGGTAGGTATCACGGTCAGCCTGGTACTGTTCTCCTGCGCCCATCCCATCCTCCGGCTGATGGGCTCACCGCTGAACTGATGCAGGACGGCATGGACTATATGCGTATCGTAGGCGCTTTCGCCTTCTTCCAGGCACTATCCCTCACCCTCTCCGCCTCCCTGCGCAGTGCCAACAAGGCCATCTACCCGATGATGGTCACCGTCGTAGTCAATATCCTCAATATCATCGGCAACTACTCCCTCATCTTCGGCCGCTTCGGCTTTCCGGAACTGGGCGTGGAAGCGCCGCCATCTCCACAGCCTTCAGCCGGGGTGTCTCCATGATTATACTGTTCGTCATACTGTTCCGCAAGCACATCCACCGTTTCCCGCCGGCATACTTCCGCCCTTTTCCGTGGATAGAACTAAAGAACCTGATGAAGGTAGGCCTGCCCTCTGCCGGCGAACAATTGTCGTACAGCTCGTCGCAAGTCGTCATCACCTACTTCATCAACATGCTGGGAGTGGAAGCGCTCGCCACCCGTACCTATTGTGTCAACATCATCATGTTCGCTTATCTGTTCAGCATCTCCATGGCACAAGGCGGCGCCATCTGTATCGGGCATCTGATAGGCGAGAAGAAACCTCACGCAGCCTTCCTTATGGGAAAATACGTCATGAAGAAATCCGTCATGATTACCGTCATGCTGTCCTGCATCCTCGCCCTTTCGGGGCATGCCATCTTTGGCTGGCTCACGTCCAACCCCGACATCATACGTATGGGTGCCACCATCCTTATCATAGATGTACTCCTCGAAATAGGCCGCCCCATCAACATCTTCGCCACCAACGCCCTTCGTGCGGCAGGAGATGTCAACTACCCCTTCTACGTAGTTGGTGGTGCAGTGGAGTGTAGCTGTAGGTGTGGGATACCTTTTCGGCTTCCCCTTCGGCTGGGGTATCTGCGGCATGTGGGTAGCCTTCCTGTTGGACGAGAATATCCGCGGCTTCATTTTCGTCCGCCGCTGGTATGGCATGAAATGGGTAAACAAAAGTTTCATACGGAGCTGATTTTTTCTCGTAAAAACCTTATCTTTGCCCCTCGAACAAACAAATTATGGCTTTATGGATGCACTATTGAAAGAAACCGTAGATGCCGCTATCAACTCCCGCTATCCAGGCATGGCTCCCGAGGGAAGAAGGTTGATAGAGGAAATCCTCATTCGCAAGGAAGTAGAAAAGGGCGCATTATTACTCAATGAAGGGCAGATAAGCCATAATATCGTATTTGTAGGAAAAGGCATGTTGCGCCAATTCTATTATAAAAACGGTAAAGACGTCACCGAACACTTTTCCTATGAAGGCTGCATCATCATCTGCATAGAAAGTACCTTGAAGCAGGAACCACCCACCTCATGATTGAGGCACTCGAACCGAGTGTCGTATACCTGCTGCCATACAACAAGCTGCTGACACTTACCGAAATCTCATGGGAAATAAACATGTTCTATCGGAAGATTCTGGAATATTCCCTGATTGTTTCACAGATAAAGGCTGACTCCTGGCGGTTTGAGACTGCACGCGAGCGCTATAACCAGCTCATGGAACATCAGCCCGAAGTCATCAAGCGGGCTCCCTTGTCGCACATTGCGTCCTATCTGCTGATGACCCCCGAAACACTGAGTCGGGTACGTTCGGGCATACTGTAACCCTCCTCCTGTCTGCCCGGAGAATACATATCTGAATTTATATAGAAATTTTACCATTTCTCCCCTAAGCGTGCATTGATTGCCATACAATCATTTCATGCTCAAGGTTGTTTTATATGTATTTAAAATATTAAAATTCAGATTATGAATACTATACATAATTTTTCCGCTTCCCTGATACAGCGGACAAAACAAGCCGGACGATACAGTACATCCGGTATATATACCAGTACAGTGAACAGCTTTTTCCGCTTCATCGGCACCGTTCCATCACTTTTGCAGATCTCACCCCCAGCCTCATCAAGCAATACGAAGACCGGCTGCTCGGTGAAGGCGGCGCCATAATACATATCCACCTATATGCGTATGCTCCGTTCCATCTCTCACCAGGCTGCCGAACAAGGCATTCCATTCACACACAGTATAGACGATTTGTTCGCCTATGTATTCACCGGCTATGAGCTACCGCCAAACGGGCCATCTCCCCTTTACTAATCCGGCGCTTGGTAAATCTCGATTTGGAGAAGAAGCCTGCCTTGCGTTTCAGCCGCGACATGTTTCTGTTAAGTTTTTACTTACGAGGCATTCCGTTCGTAGACCTTGTACATCTCCGCAAAACGGATGTCAAGCACAATACCATTTATTATTACCGCCATAAGACCCGTCAGCAATTGTCCGTACATATAGAGTCGTATGCCGCACAGATTATAAATAGGTATAAAAACGAAGCCGCCTCTTCCCCCTATTTGCTACCGATATTATCACTAACCGGGGAAGATGGTTACAGACAATACAAAAGTGCTTTACGGCTCTACAACCAACATTTACACACACTTTCGAAGATGTTACGGTTAAGCATTCCATTAACATCTTATGTAGCCCGCCATAGCTGGGCCACCACTGCCAAAGACGAAGGAGTGGCCATTTCTGTGATTAGTGAAAGCTTAGGACATACTTCTGAAAAGGTAACTCACGTTTTACCTTGCTTCTTTTGACAACAATGCGATGAGTAAAGCAAATAAAAAAGTGATTGCAACAATCCATCCAAACAAAAAGAAAAAACCCTAAAAACTAGAATTTGTAAAAGTATTCCTATTTGTATAGGAGTACTTTTATTATCCAATTTTATTCTCTTACTTACAAGGTAAGAGAATATGTTTTGTGGCTGCAAAGATATGAAAAAGATTACTACAATCGCAAAAAAATAGATTTATTTTTTAATTCATATTTATCTCATATATAGATATAAGACACATTGCAGCCACTTGTATTTCAGTCTTATATATTACATAAAAGTCCCCATTGAATTCAAAATTAAATTAATTATGAGATAAAATATCGTTTTACATTTTAATTACATATATAGTCTTTTAATGTAAAATACCTTTTAATGGCTGGTTTATAAGATTATTCTCCAAATAAAATACCACCTCTTACCTTGTAAGTAAGAGAGTATTGGTATCCATTACCTTGTAAGTAAGAGAATTATTAAACAAACAAGAATGAACAGTTTTTTCTCTTTCAATACCATTGAGAAAGAAAAAAGCTATTGAATTAGTGTGAATTATGAAACAAGTTCTCCATTTCAATAAAGTGATTAAGTTCGTCATTATCTTTGGTGACTTATGCTTACTGAACATCATTTTCATCTCGCTATATCACATTTTTGACTACCAAACACTGGGCAATGAATTTACACATTCATTGTCCCAGCTATTGGTATTATTGAATCTAGTCTATCTACTTTGCAATTACTCCAATGGCGTCGTACTGCATGAACGTATTGTACGTCCGGAACGCATTGTACGTCGGGCTCTCCGTAATACAACTTTTCACGCCACGCTGTTCATCAGCTTGGCTACTTAGCAGATATAGGTACCAGTTCACTCCGTTTTTTTACATGCTTTTATAGTATTTTCTTTATCTGCCTCGCTATATATCGCCTTCTTTTCCGGTATTTACTGAAAAAATATCGAGAACATGGAGGTAACTCACGTACCGTCATTTTAATCGGCAGTAACAAAAACATGACAGAACTCTATCAAGAAATGACCGGAGATCCCACCACGGCTTCCGCATTACCGGCTATTTCTGTGATGTACCTTCTGATGATTTTCCCGAAGATGTCCCCTATTTAGGGCAGCCTAAAGAAGTTGTCACTTATTTACAGCAACACCATATAGAACAAGTCTATTGCTGCTTGCCTTCTGCACGTAGCCATGAAATACTTCCAATCATCAATTATTGCGAAAATCACTTGATTCGTTTCTATAGTGTACCTAATATTCGCAATTACCTGCATCGTCGCATGCACTTCGAGATGTTTGGCAATATCCCCGTACTCACTATCCGCGAGGAACCTTTGGCACAAATGGAAAATCGCCTACTGAAAAGAGCCTTCGACCTCTTTTTCTCCCTCGTTTTTCTGTGTACAGTATTCCCCTTCGTCTACATCATCATAGGTACCGCTATCAAGCTATCCTCCCCCGGTCCTATCTTCTTCAAACAAAAACGAAGCGGAGAGAATGAAAATGAATTCTGGTGTTACAAATTCCGTTCGATGCGTGTCAACATAGACAGTGACGAACTACAAGCCACCGCCAATGACCCGCGCAAAACAAAAATCGGAGATTTCATCCGTAAAGCCAGCATTGACGAACTTCCCCAATTTTTCAATGTGTTACTGGGGCAAATGTCCGTTGTAGGGCCACGCCCCCATATGCTGAAACACACTGAAGAATATTCACGCCTTATCGACAAATATATGGTCAGACATCTGGTAAAGCCCGGCATCACCGGTTGGGCCCAAGTCACCGGCTACCGTGGTGAGACCAAAGAACTCTGGCAAATGGAAGGACGTGTACAGCGCGATGTATGGTATCTGGAACACTGGACTTTTCTATTGGATTTATACATTATATACAAGACAATCAGAAACGCCATTCAAGGCGAGAAAGAAGCGTATTGAGAATTAAAATTGAAAATCAAAAATTAAAAGGAGCAGTAATGAAAAACAAGAAAAGTATAGCCATCTTGATGGCGGCAATTACATTGGCAAGCTGCCAATCTTACAAAAAAGTACCTTATCTACAAAGTTACAAATCACTTACAGATAAGAGTTATAAGGAAATCGTCATCAATGAAGTCAACCAGCAGGATACCCTCTACGATGCGCATATCCAACCTAAAGACTTGCTGAATATCACCATAAACACCACTGATCCGCAAGCTGCCGCACCGTTCAACCTGACCATGCAGACCTATAATAATATAGCACAATCCAATGCCAGCACTACATCGCAACCAGCTCTGCAACAATATCTCGTAGACAATGCAGGTGAGATAGACTTCCCCGTGATAGGCAGACTGAAAGTAGGGGGCTTAACTAAAAATGCAGCCGAGAACCTTATCCGTGAACAGCTTCGTCCTTATCTCAAAGAAATACCTATTGTCACTGTACGTATGTCCAACTACAAAATTTCTGTCCTCGGTGAAGTGAACAGTCCCGGAACTTTCACTATCAATAATGAGAAAGTGAATATTTTCGAGGCGCTTGCCATGGCAGGCGACATGACCATTTACGGTATACGAAACAACGTCAAGCTCATCCGCGAAGACTGTAACGGCCAGCGAAATGTCATCAGCCTAAACTTGAACGAGCAGAATATTCTTCATTCTCCCTACTACTACATGCAGCAGAATGATATCCTTTATATAGCTCCAAATAAAACCAAGGCAAAGAGTGCAAGCGTCAGCAACAGTACCACTATCTGGGTTTCTGTGATTACTTCCCTTGTTTCACTCGCAAGTCTGATTGTCAACATTGTAAGATAATTTTAATCCTCAAAAAATGAAAGAAGATTTATACGATGACCTTTTAAACGAAAAAGAGGAAAAAACAGATTTCCAAGCCCTCTTTTTCAAATACATCATTCATTGGCCCTGGTTTGTGGCAAGCGTATTGATATGCACTGGCTTGGCCTTTGCTTATCTCCGTTACCAAATACCCGTCTACGAAGTGTCATCTTCTATCCTAATTAAAGAAGACGACAAGAAAAGTACCAACAATGCACTGTCTGCCATGCAGGATTTTGGTATGCTTTCCATGACCAGCAACTTTGACAATGAGCTGGAAATTCTGAAATCAAGGACACTCATCAAGAAAGTCGTGTCACGTCTGAACCTTTATACCAACATCGCCATCGAACAATCTTTCGGCTACGATGTTCCACTTTACAAAAACTCCCCTCTTGATGTGTTCATGACCGCCGAGGAAGCTGACAAACTGGAAGGAACATTCGGCTGGAACTGATATACTCCCCTACCGGCCAACTGACTGTCACAGCCTTTTATATACAAAACGGAGACAAGCAAGAAACGACCAAATCTTTCGACGAACTACCTGCCATTCTACCACTCCCGGTAGGTGTCATCACCATTTCGCACAATGATTCATTGCCTGCTCCGCAAGAGCCCGTCAATCTGAAGGCTATCATCAGTACCCCCACTGCCGCAGCAGCAGGCTATAGGCAGGTCTGACCGTAGCCCCCATATCCAATACCAGTACCATTGCCACCATCAGTGTACAAAACACCCATATACAACGAGCCTCCGATTTCACCCAAGAACTGATAATACTCTATAATCAGGACACCAACACCGAAAAGAATGAAGTGGCCCAGAAAAGCGCCGACTTCATCGAGGAACGTATCAGCATCATCAACCACGAACTGGGCACCACAGAAACCGAACTGGCGGAATTCAAGCAACGCGCCGGACTGACCGACATCAGCAGCGACGCGCAGCTTGCCCTTCAGGAAAGTTCCAAGTACGAACAGCAATATGCAGAGAACGCCACCCAAATCAACCTCGTGAACTATCTGCGCGACTACATCAACAATCCTGCAAACAACGACGAGATCATCCCTGCCAACGTAGGACTGAGCGACATGAACCTGACCTCCGCCATAGACAAGTACAACAATCTCATCGTGGAGCGTAAGCGCTGCTACGTACCTCCTCCGAAAGCAATCCCGCCATCATCAATCTGAACACGGGGATCGAGCCATGCGCCACAATGTGAAAACCACCGTAAACAGTGTTTTGAAAGGCCTGCAAATCACCCGGAGCAACATCGACCGACAGTCGCGCAAGTACGAAAGCCGCATCAGCAACGCCCCCAAGCAGGAGCAGGAGTTCATGAGTATCGCACGCCAGCAGGAAATCAAGGCCACCCTCTACATCATGCTGCTGCAGAAACGCGAGGAAAACGCCATCACACTGGCTGCAACCGCCAACAATGGACGCATTATCGAAGAGCCCATGCCTGCCGGCATCGTTTCTCCCCAAGGCAAAAAAATCTATATGATTGCCTTTGTCATCGGCATCGGCATTCCCTTGGGCATCATTTTCCTATTGAACCTGCTCCGTTTCCGCATTGAAGGGCATACCGATGTGGAAAAGCTCACAAAGGTTCCCATTATCGGTGACATCCCCCTTACCGGTTCAAACAAGCATGAAGAGTCTGCCATTGCCGTACGCGAAAACGACAACGACATCATGACGGAAACCTTCCGCAGCCTGCGCACCAACCTGCTCTTCATGATGGGCGATCCGGATAAGAAAGTCGTCCTGGTTACCTCCACCATAAGCGGTGAAGGCAAGACTTTCATAGCTTCCAACCTCGCCCTCAGTCTGGCGCTGCTCGGCAAAAAGGTCATTCTGGTAGGATTGGATATACGCAAACCGGGATTGAACAAGTTGTTCCATCTTTCACACAAAGAAAAAGGAATCACCCAATACCTTGCCGCCCCCAAATCCACAGACCTTCATGCGCTGATACAGCCTTCCGGCATAACTTCCAACCTCGACCTGCTATTGGGCGGTCCCATCCCATCCCAATCCTACGGAACTACTGGCACGCCAGTCACTGGAAGACACCATCAGTACATTACGCAAAGAATATGACTATATCGTACTGGATACAGCCCCTATCGGCATGGTGACCGACACGCTCATCCTTTCGCGCGTAGCGACGCCAGCATCTACGTCTGTCGTGCAGATTATACGCATAAGACCGATTACCAGCTCATCAACGAGCTTCAGGAGCATCATCGTCTCCCCAACTTATGCACAGTAGTCAACGGAATCGATATGAAGAAGAAAAAATACGGTTATTACTACGGCTATGGTAAATACGGAAAGTATTACGGCTACGGTAAGAAATACGGATACAGTTGAGTTAGCGACTAGCTATTAAGAGTTGAGAGTAAATAATCGAGTGTCTAATTTTTAATTTCTAATTTCTAATTTTAACGTTCCTTGGAAGGCCAATTTTCCGGAATTCCGGAATTGGTTACCCAAAGG
>ENA-OUNI01000001-OUNI01000001.1-human-gut-metagenome-genome-assembly--contig:-NODE-1-length-107528-cov-12.910857_pt1 | contig 107528 bp, 131 predicted proteins | sample MGYA00242499_ERZ504580 | MGnify/ENA primary metagenome ERZ504580 (study PRJEB26092, sample SAMD00036315) | human gut metagenome | host: Homo sapiens | study: EMG produced TPA metagenomics assembly of... | reverse complement strand
GCGGCTCAAACAGATCTCAGATGCAGCTTCCAGCGTCAGGATATTGACGAGATCGAATCACTCGCCCTTGCCCTGCGCAAAGAGATAGAAGCAGCTCTGCAGCCCTTCTATATGGGGCATATGTGCTTTATGTGACGCCGGAATGCTTTGATGACCCGCCCAAAACGCCAGAAATCTACAACGATGCAACCGCCTGCGTCTGGAGGATGGTACATGGCAACTCCTGGAGGATACCAGCAAAGGTTCCTGCTCTTTGTCCAATCCAAATCCAAGGAGGAATCTGCCGCATGAAAGAAACATCCCAACGATATCTAAACAGCGAGGCTCACGGTTATCTCATGGAGGCCAAAGCCTGTAAGCTTTTGCTCAAAGACTTGGAGCGCATCCGCGCCAAACTCAGGCGGCACATCGAAAAGGAAGCCGCAGACCGCGAGGCAGAATTTGAAGCGGCCATGCAATACCATAGCGAAAGCGACATCCAGGAAGCCTACGGCTGGGAATTTATCAGCGAACAGCAATATGAACGCTATCTGGAATTGTTCCGTCAAGGCCGCAAGGCACTTGATGAACACAGCCCCACTGTTACAGAGCTGGCTCTCTCCATCCTGAACCGCATCTTTCAGGATATTGATAGAGACTGCCGCCAATGCGAGTTTGAAGCCCTGTTGCCGGAAGAACAGCTTGCCGAGTTGAAGTGTGCTGAAGAATCCAGGCAGGCATGGAAGCAGTATATCGCCAGTCTGAAAGAAATGGTCGCTCCGCCGCTGCGCAGGAATGACCCTTAAAAATCGTTGCTGAAGTGTGCTTTGCAGACTGCCTACTTGCAAAATCAGATTTTTCGGCTAAAATAGGTATATAATAATATATCAGCCGAAATCGAGAAAGGAGGAACGCCTGTGTATATCACCCGACACATGGAGAAACCGGTAATGGAGCTGAATGAACAGTATCCTGTGCTTCTGCTTACCGGCCCAAGGCAGGTTGGAAAAACCACCATGCTGGAACATTTGATAGAGGTCGAGGGCAAGGGGCGCAAGAAGGTCTCTTTGGATGATCTGACGCTGCGGGAACTCGCCAAGACGGACCCAAAGATGTTCTTCCAGCTGTATCAGCCGCCGCTGCTCATTGATGAAGTGCAATACGCACCGGAACTGTTCCCATATATCAAAATCATGGTAGATGAACGCCATCAGCCCGGCGATTTCTGGCTGACGGGTTCTCAGCTTTTCAAGATGATGGAGGGCGTACAGGAATCTCTGGCCGGTCGGGTGGCTCTGCTCCACCTCTCACCGCTTTCCCAGAGTGAGATCATGAAACGGCCCCCTGAACCACCGTTCAGCCTGGAGCTTCCTCTTTTGTCAGAACGGCAGAACGGACGCCAAATGCTGAACACGCCAGAGGTCTTTCAGCGTATCCATCAGGGCGGGATGCCTGCCCTGGTCACAGGAACTTATTCCAATGCCTCCATCTTCTATTCCAGTTACATTGACACTTACATGGAACGGGATGTGCGGCGGCTGTCCAATGACATTGACAGCTTGAAGTTTTTGCGGTTCCTGCGTTCTGTTGCCGCCAGGACTTCCCAGCAAGTCAATTACAAGGGCATCGCCGATGATGCGGAGATCGACCAGACCACAGCCAAAACTGGCTTCATGTTCTGGAGGCGCTGGGGATCATCTTCTTATTGGAGCCCTATTCCAATAATGTCCTCAAACGCACCGTATCCACACCCAAGCTCTACTTCTACGACTCCGGCATTGTCTGCTACCTGACCCGTTGGAGCAGTCCGGAGACAGCCATGGAAGGAGCCATGAGCGGCGCACTGCTGGAAAACTATACCGTAGCGGAAATCATCAAGACCTATCAGAACGCCGGTCAGGAGCCTTTCCTGTACTACTATCGGGATAAGGATGCCAGAGAAATCGACCTGATCCTGGAGCGGGACGAAACTGTTTCCCATCGAGATCAAAAAGATGGCCTCGCCGCCAAAGAAATTGACGAAGGTGTTTGACCTGATCGACAAGTCTCCGCTGCAGCGCGGCACTGGTGCTATCCTGTGCATGGCTGACCAGTTGGGCGCTTTTGACCAGAACAATCTGATTGTGCCTATCTCTTTGATTTAACGAAGAACCCTGCCGCATTACCTGCGGCTTATAACCGAAAGGATCGACAGACTGCATTTAGCGGCCTGCCGGTCCTTTTTTCATTTAGGAGGAAACACCTGATGATAAAACGACAAATATCTTTTCTGTTTGAAGATCCCGGATTCTGTATAGATGTATTCTGCACCATTGCAAAACCGGTACGCTACTACAACCGGGATACTGAAAGCGGCGCATGGTACAGTTCTACACCGGACTGGAATGAAATGCAGTCTCATCCGGGAAGACCTTATCTTTGAAGTGATCGCAGATGGTGTAGTTTGTGCGCTGGACGGCAATGGTAACTTTGAAGGCAAGAAACCCTTCGTGCCTTTCTACCAATTCCGGCAGTCGCTGGTGCAATCCGTTCATGCACAGCATCCGCACCTGCAGGATCATGAAGCGCTGAGGGAAAAACTGCTTTCCCTGCCTGATGCCAGAGAAGCGGTTGGGCATGGTTGGTACTGGGAAAACTGGCTCTTTGCCACCGATGTTGAGAACACCGCCGAGGAAGCAGTAGACTCAGCCGAATGGCTAAACAGTCAGTTCCACATTCTGGCTGTCCGCTATACCCACAAGCCCACCGGCTTTGTGTTTACCAACTACCGTTTCCGGGACAAAAGAGCCGAAGCCAAATCTTCCGGACATGACCTACTGCTCTATGACTGGAAAGACCAATGACCACACTGCGTCAAAAAAATGCAGCAACTATACACAAGGAGGATGCAAAATGAAAATTCACGAAGATCGTTCTCATATGAATATTGACACCAGATGGTTTGAAAAAGGCTATGCCAAAGAAGACGTCCACTCCCTGCGCCTGCAATCCCTATGCACCGAAGCAGAGGCCGCAGCCAACAAACAGTTTTATGACAGCCACACCCGCGAAGAATGGGAACAGTATATCCGTCAGGCAAGTTTGGAGAGCAGCGCAGCAATGAAACCCGTCATGGAAGCCATCGCACAGGACTTTGTCTGCTACCAGTATGACGAAAATATCCCTGTGTCCTATGGCAGCGACCGATGGGATCTGTACTTCTGGTGTAATTCCTTTAGCAGCGCCGCAGACGCATCCGAACGGGATTTCTCGTATTTCATGCTGACCTTTAACGAGCGTCAGACGCTGGAGAAACGAAGAAAAGTCTGTCAACAGGTGCTGGAGCTCCTATGCTCACGCTTTCAGGAGCATCCCCATCTCCATGTAGCCGTACAGTATTCCATATGGTTTGACCATCCGAAGATCCACGATGCGGTGGAGTGCGCAAAGCCCCGTCTGCATGGCCTGCGCTGTATCCAGGACCAAAAAGAAGGAAAGCTGCTCCTGCAGGACGGCGCTCTGCTCTTCAAGCCAAAATACGCAAAGAAATATACCCGCACGCTGAGCCAGAGCCAGATTTTGTCCCTTAGTTGGGAACTGGGCGTAGAGGACGGAGAGCCTGATACCGATGCTGCACCTGTTACCTTGCCTTACAAGAAATTTGGCGCCACGCACCCCATCCAGCTGCAGGTGACTTCCTACCTGAATGGAAACCTTGCCATACAAATGGTGACATGGGAAAGCGGCGACCCGGAACCCTGGGCGACTCTCACCGTCAACCTGCCCGGCCAACGGCAAAAAGACCATGCCTTTATCGACACCAATGCCGATTCGGAATTTCCCACCTGGCTCGTCCGACATGGTCTGGCTATCCCAACCGGTCGCACCATGCAGAGTGGGTTCTGCACCTATCCTGAATATCGTTTTCGTGCCAACCGGCTACAGGAGCTGGACCCGGAAGGGTATGCAGGCTACCTGAAAAACTTTGAAAGGCGGTGCAGTGCATGAAATATAAGGCAGTTTATGATGTACTGAATGAAAGGCGGCAGACTACCCCCGGTTTCTGTTACCATGACCGCAGCGGCTGGCGTGCTTACCCCCAGACCTACATGACCATGCAGTGCCCTTTATGGATTATTGCTGAAGATGCTGCCACGGGCAGGCGTCTGTGGATCACCCAGGAGGCACCCGATTTAGCATTTCCATTCGAAGGATGATGAACAGGGGCATAACTATGGCCCTACCTATCGCATTACTTGTGAAAACAGGACAAAGCTGGCTCAGGTTCTGCGCTATCAGTTCGAGTCAAAAACTTTGGCTGTGTAGCTGACGATGACCAGAGAGGAACTGCATTCCTCTCCCTGCTCCGGTTTCCTTGTTCGGAACACACACTAAGAAGCACCGGCAATCTGCATTTTTGCAGGCGTCCGGTGCTTCTTTGGAGGAAAACGCTTATGAATACTCTCGCATTTACGCTGGGCGAACACCGAGCCCAGCTGACTTTGAAAATCAGTACATATCCCAACGGCAATCTCGCCATCAAACTTTATGAAAAGGATCACGGCATCCTGATTTTTTGGGAAACCCTTACCACCAACTTAACCGGATTCCGCCCCGACCACTGCGCTTTCATCAATATAAAAGCCGCAGACGGACTTTTTCCGGTCTGGCTATCAGACAATCACCTTGCGGAACCTACCGGACAAATTCTTGAATCGGATGGCTGCCTTTACCCTGAATACCTGTTTTATGGCAAAAAATTGGATACCCTGGATCATGAGGGGCATACCCTCTACATCCGGCAACAAAAAGGCGAACTGGGACGCCGCTTTGAGCGGCTGTATATTGCCCTGCGCCGGCTGGCACGAGAAATCAACGGGTTTAGCTACACTGATTACAGTGGCTGGCGGTGTCCGGATGGAAGTTCCACCACCCTGCCCCTCTGGATCGAGGCATCTGACCCTTCTCATGGTCGCAAATTCATCTTCACACAGAAAGGACCCGCACTCCAGACTACCATCCGCTATGCAGATGGTACGGAGAAGCAGCGCATCTATCGGCGTAAAGAGGACATGGCAGCCGAGCTGATGACCATGTTTCAGGAGGAACTTCGTGTCTACCCTCCCTGGTCTGAAGACCGGAGGAAACGGTACGAATATGAAAGACAATAAAATAGGAGGACATCATCATGAAGATCCGTATCTATCCCAAATCCCTGTTGGAAACCGTATGGCAGCAGGACAAACTGCTGTTTACCCCAGAGGCAGAGCAACCACCCTTGTGTCTTCGGTGTGGTCAGCCGCTGGACCGCAGGCTGGTCATCAACGCCCTGAGCCGCTATGCAGATGTCCATATCTGCGAGGCGTGCGGTATAGATGAAGCCCTGCGTGATGCCAACCGTTGCCCACTCCCTCTAACAGAATGGGCAGCTGTCAAAAACGGTTTGAGCCAGCAGCAGACCGATTTTGAAGATCCGCTGCTGACTACTTCCTGCACCTTTGAAGATCTGTTTCAGCAAGGCTCCCGTCCTGCCAGCGAGATAGCCTATTCCCGTTCTGATTATGATGCTGGAAATGGTGGACCACCTGGCATCAGTGCCAAAAGGATACGCCTGTTCTGGAAGTTGCCCGTGAAATTGATGCTTTTCAGAATGCGCTGTTCCAACTGCCGGAGTTTCGGAATTTGGACACCCTGACACGGTTCTGCCGAGGGTACGCCCAGCCCACCAGCGAGCCCACCGAATTCAATTTGTATTCGGAAACTGCTCACTTTTATATCTGGCTGCGGTTGATTACCAGGCGTCGAGATTATAATGCCTATGTGCATTACTATCTGAAAGGTTAAAAAGTCTGCAACGCACCGGATACAGTATGCCTATCGGCTCTGTATTCGGTGCGTTTTTCTCTATATAATTCATATTTATTTGATTATGGCAATACATAACCATGACACCAGAGTAGACTAATCTGGGCTATCCTGAACAGCCCATAAGAAAACGTCGGACGCGGCGGCCTGCTGGCCCTGCGCCCGGCGCTTTCCTATGGGTTTATTCTACGCATTTCAAAGCCCGTTCCGGCAAGTATTTGATAAATCATTCTGCCACCCCATTGACCGCCGCCGAAAACCTTTGATTTCCGTGGACTTTTTGCCCCTTAAATGCGTAGACAACAGGGGCTTTCCAGCTCTCGTATTCAGCACATCGTTTGCGGCGCTGCTATATTCTAAAAAAGCCCTAATACTATGAAAGCCATTTAGAGAATTTTCAAAATGAGTGTTGACTTTCTTTCTCATTGTGCTACAATGAAAATATCATTTAGAGATTTTTCAAAATAACAGGGACAAAGGTGAAAGCACTGTGAGTTTACCTAATATTTTCAAAGCATTAAGTGATCCTGTCCGACGGGAGATACTACTGAAACTAAAACAAAAACGGAAGATGTCAGCCGGTGAAATTGCCGCAGAATTTGACTTAACTAATGCCACTATTTCATACCACCTTTCTACTCTAAAAAAGGCTGATTTGATTTTTGAAACGCGTTATCAGAAATACATCTATTATGAAATCAATACATCGGTATTTGAAAGTGTTGTTATGTGGCTTATGCAATTTCAGGAGGATAAAGATGAACCCCAAAAATAAACGAACCTTGTTTCTGACAAGTACAATTTGCATTATTTTGTCCATCGTAGCATTCGCTCTATCCCACATGGGCGGTGCCAGTAACGAAAACTATATTCTGCTCTATGTGATTGCCGTTTTGCTGAATATTGTTCTGAACCTTGCGCTTAGTATCAAAATTGCTTCGACAAACGGAGCCAAGGCGTTAGTGTCTTTGGGCAAATGGATTATGCCGATTGCGGGAGTTGTATATTTGATCCCGCAGGTATATTCCGTACTGTTTCCCGCTAAGACTATGCAAGATACTTATTGGTATGTCTTTATTGGCATTTTGTTTATTGTCAGCGGCAATTATTTTCCAAAAAACCACATCAATCCCTATATCGGGCTAAAGTTTCCATGGTTATTCAATGATGAAGAAGGCTGGTACAAGACGCATCGGCTGGGTAGCTACACATGGATATTAGCCGGTATTGTCAGCATTCTTCATCCACTACACAATCTTGTTTTTGTAACCGTTCCGTTAATCATTTTTCTGGTTGGCGTTGTCCCACTGGTCTATTCGCTTGTCCTCTATTTTAAGAGGAAACGAAGCAATTAAAGGAGGTAATACTTATGAAGTCCGCAACAAAGCATATTGTTATCAGCACCATTTTGTGTGCATTGACGCTGGTAGTCTTTCTCGCTTTCTATAACCGCCTGCCGGCGTCTATCCCCGTCCACTTTGATTCTGCCGGAGTTGCAAATTCTTTCTGGCCCCGCAATGTTGTAGTGTTCGGCGTCCCTGTGGCTTGTGTCCTGCTGAACCTCATTTCTGGCTTTACCGTCAGCCAGAAAGAGAATGCAAAGCCGTATATGTACTATATCATGGCTGTTGTTGCATTCGTAGCAACGGGCATCATGATCTATTTGGGGATGAAGTGAATTGCCCCAACAAGAACTTTGATGGCGGAACGGTTATTTTTTTGAATGTCATTTTGAATTTTTTCTAAATAAAGGCAAGGAATGCTATGTTACAAATCAAGAACTTATCCAAAAGCTACGGTGCGAAAAAGGCTGTAAGCAACCTTAGTTTTGTCGTGGAAGATGGCGACATAATGGGCTTCATCGGAAAGAATGGAGCTGGCAAAACCACAACATTGAAAGCCTGTTTAGGTATCATCGGCATTGACGAGGGAGAAATCCTTTTGGATGGAACTTCTGTCCTCAAAAAACCGATGGCTTGTAAGCGGAAGATGGCGTATGTGCCAGATAATCCCCAGCTTGACGAGTATATGACTGGATTGCAGTATCTCAATTTTATCTGTGACATTTACGAAGTACCGTCCAAGATGCGGAAACAAAACTTCGAGAAATTGGCCTCGGCTTTTCAGGTGGGGCCGCATTTGAATAACTTGATTTCCTCTTACTCCCACGGCATGAAACAGAAACTTGCGCTGATTGCCGCCTTTTCGCACACGCCTAAACTGCTGATATTGGATGAACCTTTCGTTGGATTAGACCCGGAGGCATTTGTGATCCTGAAAGAGCAGATGAAAGAACTCTGTGCAAGTGGAAATTCTGTTCTGTTTTCAAGCCATATTCTTGATGTGGTAGAAAAGGTGTGCAATAAAGTGTCCGTTATTAAGCATGGACAATTACTGTATTCCGGCAGAACGACAGAAATCGTTGGAACAAAGGGTTTAGAAGAAGTATTTATGGAGATGAATGGCGATGAAATTTCTGTTACCCCTACTAAGGAATAATATTTTGCAGCTATCTCATGCCAATCAGCTTCGATATGCAGATACAAAGAACCGCACAAAAACGATCACTTTGTATATGCTTATAGCAGCGATCCTAATGGGATTGCTTGCATACCTGATTTACTCCTTGAAAATCATTTATTCTATTGCGTGGTCGTTGGAGGAAGTAGTGACGGAACTTGTTATTCCTATGGTTCTGATCTGCGTGAGCCTTAATATTGCGATTAGTGTTTTTTGGGGAAGTGGCCTGCTCCTTAGCGATACTAATATTGACAGTATGCTTGCACTCCCAATTCCGCTGCGTACATTGATACTCTCCAAATTGACTGTCCTGTTTATGGTAGAAGTCGCCCTTACTGTGGCGCTGCTGCTTCCTATGATGGTGCTGTTTGGCCTGACCGCAGATATGGGATTTCCGTTTTATCTAATTGTGCTTGGAATAACAATCATCTTTCCTGTCATTCCCGGTCTTTTGGAACAATGATCGGAACACAGATTTACCGCATCTTGAAAAGTTCCTCTGCTCGTATCGCCCGACTAAAGGCAGCGGCGGCTATTCTGGTTTTGTTTGCATTTATGATCTTTATGTTCTGCAAATTCCCTGATATAGCTGCCGGAAATTTTGGGGATGTTATTTCTACCTCGACTTTTACACTTTATGCAGACCAGTATATTCACCGATTGCTTAACGGGGACTATCTGTTGATAGGCTTATACTTCGGCGGGGTATTCCTTATAGGCGTTATTCTGCTCTATGGTCTAATCAAAATATTTCGTAACTGGTATAGCAATGATGCGATACAAGGCTCAAAAAGTCAGCCCGTCGATTGGAACAAACAAACCACGGAACAGCACAGCCCGGTATCTGCTCTTTTAGAAAGAGAGCGCACACGTTATTTTTCGCTTCCAGTATATCTAACCAATACTGCCTGCGGATTGCTTTTTGCTGCGGTCTTTGTTCTGCTGGTGGTTTTAATGTCGGATAAGATCACACCATACATTTATCAGTTGGCCGAATATTTTCAGGTGCCTTTTGCTGATTATGATGTGCTGTTCATATATGCTTTTTCTATCTTGACAACAATATCCTGCACAACCTATGTCAGTATTTCTATCGAGGGGAAACAGATTGAAATTCTGAAATCCTTACCCATTGCGGCAAAGTGCCTCTTTCGAGTAAAGCTGCTGCATCATCTCTCAATATCTGTACCGACCATTTTTGTTTTGAATACCATTATGGCATTATATTTGCAATGGCCTTTCCCTAAAGTTATGCTGGGGTATGCTTTTCCTTTGCTATGTTCGGTGCTGATCGGAATGATAGGCTACATCTTAAATCTCGTTTTCCCCAATTTTGAATGGGAGAATGTCACCCATATTATCAAGCAAAGTCTACCAGCGATATTGACAGCCTTGATTGGAGTTGTAGTTACCTGCGGAACGGCATATCTGTTGTTGAGATTTTTCCCAAACGCATTGTTTATGGGGAGCTGGATTGCCTGTGCAGCTAATCTTTTATTCATTTTAGTAATGGCGATATGGATTAACAACGAGGGAAAGCATTTATATCAAGGCTTTTAACCAAGGAGTATAATATGGTAGGTTTGTTGAGTGGGCTATTTAATGTCACTGTATGTGTCGTATTTCCGATAGCTATATTTCTAATCATTTTAACCAGATCAAAAAATGCAAAGACAGAACTGAAAGTGTTTCTTGTGGGTGTATGCACATATTTAGTTGCACAAATACTTTTCCGCCAACCCTTTCTCGCCTTATTACAAAGTATTGATTCATATAGGATTTTGATAACGACAAACCGAGTTGCCCATATCGCAATTTTAGCGGTCACGGCGGCGATTGCAGAAGAAATAGGACGATATATCGCATTTCGCTTTTTCGTAAAAGGTCAGTCAGCACAAAATACGCCATTATATTTCGGTTTAGGGCACGGAGGCATTGAGGCACTATCTGTTGGGGTTAATAGTGTAATATTGCTCGTATGTTCGCCTTACACCCTTATCAATATGGGATCAGATGTTGCTTTGGCAGGTATAGAACGGATTTCCACATTGCTTGCTCAAATTGCATTTTCCTATATTGTTTTTTGTAGTTACCAGAAAAAGACTTATCGCTATTTGATACTGGCAATTTGCCTTCATTCCATGTACGATTTTCCTCTTGTACTGCTTGATTATAGCGTTTCGCCGTTTATATTTGAAATCGGGCTTTTCCTTTTCTCTGCAATTTTATTACTTTTTACATTAAAAGGTGTTAGAGGTATCCACTCCAATGAAAAAAATAATTAGTCTTTTAGGTTGCTGCTTTATTGCAATCTCAACATTAACCGCTTGTGAAAACAACAATCTTCCAGCATGGCTGATACAGATGTACTAACCCCAAAAGCACAGACAATGATTGATACGCTAAATGCTTTTGACTATGACGGCGTTGCTGAAATCTATAACAATCCAGCAGTAGACGCATCGACCTTTGAAGCAAGCGGTGAAATAATTGAAACCTATGGTACTTTTGAAAGCTATGGCAATGTATCGTATGTAGCTGACAAGACCGATGACGGGATCGAATTTGTACGAGTTATTCAAATTGCAAATTATGAAAAAGGAAAACTAACCTTTACGGCAAGTTTCTTTGAGGACGGTTCTGTGGCTGGGTTTAGGCTGGCTGATTGAAAAAGATATTATGTGATCTACTGTGATCTGCGCTACGGCTCTAAAATACGAGTACGAACACGCTCAACCGAACCTCAAGATCAGAGTGGGCCTTAATACTAGTTCAAACACATTCTTCAAGCGTGTAAGGTTGACTTGACATCAACCAAGCAAATGGTATAAGCGGTATTACTTCCGCTTTCGTTGGTTGTACTTATACTCGCACCGATGTATTTTGTCGAAACCATTTTTGCACTCATTCTTTTTCAATGGATAGCCTCTATAAAACTTTTCTTTGGGAAAGTGCATATTACGGGATTATTGCCTCTGTGATTGGAAGCGTGCTGGGATATGTTTGTACAATCTTCATTGAGGCGGCTACGAGCGATACCCTCCAGCTTGTTGCAATTCCTGTCATACCCATTCTTGAAGCAACCCTCTTGGCAGTAGGAGCCTGCTTGATGGCGACAGCAATTCCGCTGCGGAAAATTTCAAAAATGAGTATTGTGGATTCGATTGAAACGGTTGAGTAGAACACTATTTTTTGAACTGTCCGAACTTTCTAATATTTTGTGGACATTTAGGTTTTAGAATGACCTTATCAGTGAAAGCAGGTGGATAAAGGAGCTTTTGTCTATTTGCTGTGCTGATTCTGGTACAGTTGGCGGCCACTGGCACAACAGTTTTCCGCATTTACCCCAAGCAAAGGAGGCGAACAATATGGGCAAAATTTTAATATTATCCGTCACTGACCACGAAGAACATATACTCAATAAAATTATGGAAACTATCGCAAACGAGCCGAAGCTTAACCATATTGCGCCTCCTCTCCCTTGCAACATTCTTTCTTTTAAAAATCTGGAAATCCGGCTGAAGGAGCAGACAGTATCCTGCAGAGATCAACTTGTCACTTTGACTCACCATGAGTTTGCTGTCCTTACATATCTGGCTCGTCATCCCGGCTGGGTATTCTCAGCCAGCCAGATTTATGAGGCCGTATGGGATAGAGACGGTGAACACTGCGGTACCGCTGTTGCCAGCGTCATCGGTCAAATCCGGCGCAAGTTGACGCCAGATACACCAAAGGGTGGCTATATCCGCACCGTACCGGGCAGTGGATATAAATTTGAATCCGTGATATAGGAAACGCCGGACATATGCCGCTTGGCTCTGTCCGGCGCTTCGTTTTATATAAAACAAGGCTACAAGTATTACTTCCTTGCGTTGATTGAGCGAAGAAATTATAATTGAGGAATCACAGAAATCCACATAATTTATATTCTATGAAAAAACAAGTAGGAAAAATGGGGTGTTACCTCAAGGCAGACCAATTATTTGTGTACCGGTGGGCGTATCCCCGGTGCTGTGAAGATGGCTACCATTTGGCTGATTCCCAAGGATGCGGAGAAACCGGCAGACCGCCGTTTCAAAAATTACAAAAAATAATCCTCTCGTGAGGTTTCTGTGACATTTGGATGCTACACTAAGGATGAAGGAGTGTGATACAATGCGAATTTTAGTAGTCGAGGATGACCGACTTTTGAATAATACTTTGTGCTATAACCTGGAAGCTGCGGGCTATGTTGTGGACTCTGCCTGACAAAATCAGCAGGCAGTGATTTTCTGACCAAGCAGGACTATGACCTGATCGTGCTGGATGTAAACCTGCCGGATGGGAACGGCTTTGATTTCTGCCGGGAGGTAAAGGAACGCCGGCCGGATACGGCAGTGATCTTCCTGACCGCAAATGATATGGAAAGTGATATGCTCAAAGGGTATGAGCTGGGCGCGGAGGACTATGTGACCAAGCCATTTCCTATGAGCGTCTTTCAAAAAAAGCTGTCCGTAGTGTTGGGGCGTCTTGTAAAGCAGTCTGGCGGTGGTGATAGCTATGAGGACGGCGCACTGTCCATCAATTTCTCGGAGATGACGGCTTCCCTGTCCGGTAAGGCGCTGGTGTTCACCCCGCTGGAATACCGGCTGTTGAAAATCCTGACCAAAAATCCGCAGAATGTTTTGACAAGGCAGGTGCTGCTTGAAAAGCTGTGGGATGCCGATGGGAACTTTGTGGATGAACACGCCCTGACTGTGGCTATCAGCCGGGTGCGGAACAAAATTGAAACGGATGGACGCCAGTACATCAAGACGGTGTACGGCATGGGCTATATGTGGATCGGAGGGGCGCTCAAATGAATATGCGAAAACTCTCCATCAACAAAGCTGTATCCTTTTGGGAACGCTTTTGCTGCTGGCGGTTGGTGCAGTCTGCGCCGCTGTTTATCTGCTGCCCGTAAACGGAATATAACCGCTGTCCGGTGTGTGTTCCTGTTCAGCTCTTTGTGCTGCTCTGCGTCATCTTCTTTGTGGCGCTGATCCGCCGGAAGCTGGTTCAGTTCTCCGATGCCTTTTGTGGTCAGATGGATGATATGCTCTCCGGGGATATGCAGCCGAAGCAGACGGCCTGCGAAGAAAGCCTGTTTTATAAAATCAACTACCGGCTGGGTCGGCTGTACGAGGTCATGCAGGAAAATAAAAACAGCATCGCAAAAGAACGGGCTGACCTGCAAGAGCTGATCTCCGACATCTCCCATCAAGTTAAAACACCGATTGCCAACTTGAAGATGATTAACAACACGCTGCTTGAAAACGAGGTCCCCCCGCAGAAGCAAAAGGAATTTCTGACAGCCCAGGCCAGCCAGCTTGATAAGCTGGACTTCCTCATGCAAGCCATGATTAAAACTTCCCGCCTGGAAACAGGAGTCATTTCGCTGGAGCAAAAACAGCAGCCGGTTTATGATACCCTTGCCGCTGCCCTGGGCGGGATTTTACTCAATGCCGAAAAGAAACAAATAGATGTGCAGGTAGAATGCCCGGAGCATTTGGATGCACGCCACGATAGAAAATGGACAAGTGAGGCCCTGTTCAACATTCTGGATAATGCTGTGAAGTATACCCCGGCAGGCGGGCAGATCCGCGTGTCGGTGGAAGCCTGGGAAATGTATGTGAAGATTGACATTGCAGATACCGGCATTGGCATCTCAGAACAGCACCAGGGGACAATTTTCAAACGGTTTTACCGGGAAGATGCGGTGCATGATGTGGACGGTATTGGGATTGGGTTATATCTGGCCCGTGAGATTGTGACCTTGCAGGGCGGTTATATCCGGGTGGCGTCTGAAGTTGGGAAAGGCTCAACCTTTTCTGTTTTCCTGCTCCGGAAGTAGAGTAATCACACCCCGAAAATTGAAATGTCACAGGTTCGTGACATTTGGGGCTGAATTTAGCGGAAATTTTTTGTGGCTCGTGACATTTCTGTGAGGTTTGGTCGTTACAATGGGTTTATCAAAAAGAAAGGATGGTGTTCTCTATGAGCATTTTGCAAGCGACTGAACTGAAAAAATATTATGGCACAGAGCCGAACATTACCAGAGCCTTGGATGGTGTGACCCTCTCCATAGAAAAGGGCGAATTTGTAGCATCGTGGGAACCTCCGGCAGCGGTAAATCCACGCTACTGAACATGATTGGCGGGCTGGATGTACCTACCTCCGGTCAGGTGGTCGTGGATGGCAAGGAACTGTCCAAACTCAAAGACGAGGAACTGACCGTTTTCCGCAGAAGAAAAATCGGCTTTATCTTCCAGAACTACAATCTGGTGCCGGTGCTGAATGTCTTTGAAAACATTGTGCTGCCTGTGGAGCTGGACGGAAACAAGGTAGACAAGAAGTTTATGAAAGAAGTCGTTCAGATGCTGGGGCTGGAGGATAAGCTGAACAATATGCCCAATAACCTTTCCGGCGGCCAGCAGCAGCGCGTAGCCATTGCCCGCGCTTTGGTGTCAAAGCCTGCAATCGTCCTGGCTGATGAACCGACTGGCAATCTGGACAGCAAGACCAGCGCCGATGTGCTGGGGCTTCTGAAAACCACAAGCCAGAAATTCCATCAGACCCTCGTGATGATTACCCATAACAGTGAGATCGCCCAGCTTGCCGACCGCATCATTCGGATCGAGGATGGTAAGATCGTGCAGTAAAGGGGGCAGGACTATGAATGACATTCTATTTGGCAATAACAACAAGGCTGTCATCAAAAAGCTGGCGAACCGCAGCTTCCGCAGCAACAAAATGCGGAATGTGATTGCGGTCATTGCGATTGCCCTGACAACCTTTCTCTTTACAGCAGTCCTGACCATTGGTATGGGAGCCAAGGGAACGCTGGAATACAATATGGCAAAGATGATCGGCACTGGTGCGGATGCGCTGGTACAGGGCCTTTCCGAAGAACAATTCCAGCAGTTAAAAGAAAACTCCATGTTTGAAAAGGTAGGTTGTTGGGTTCCCATTGAGATCATGACCAACACCAACCGGATGGTTGCGGAAATTGATTACGCAGATCAGCCTCAGTTGGAGCTTCGGATGCAGACACCGCGCACAGGTTCTGCGCCCCAAAAAGCAAATGAGGTTTTGGTTTCTGCCAATATACTGAAGGATCTGAACATCGAAGAAAAAATTGGGGCAGAAATTCCTATCGAATTTAAGAATCGTCAAAGCGGCCAGATGTATCATTTTGATATGATTGTATCCGGTATTTACGACACACCAAACGAAAAATCGGAATCAGTCATTGTTTCCAAAGCCTTCATGGAAGAAAATCCGGAGATGATGCGCGAAATTGCCCAAGGGCGTGAGGGCTGTGGCATTTATGATGCTGATGTGATTATGCGGGATAGCTCCATGGTAAAGGAGCGTATCTCGGAGTTTGTCCGCAGCATTGGCGGTAATCCAGACGATAGAAGTGCTGAGAATTATGTCCGTGTAGCCCCCAACACTTTCCTTTCCAACAACAGCGGCGGCTCTATCATGTGGCTGGTAGCAGGTGTATTTGGCGTCCTATTCATGTTCTGTGGGTATCTGCTGATCTACAATGTATTCGAGATTGCAGTTACCAACGATATTCGGCAGTATGGCCTGCTACGGACGGTGGGGACTACTTCCCAGCAGATCAAGCGTTTGGTCAACCGGCAGGCGCTGTACCTGTTCCTGATTGGAACACCATTTGGCCTGCTTTTTGGCATCCTGCTCGGACGCAGTATTCTGCCTGCGGCACTCCAGATGTTTGCTGCCGACTATAGTGGTAAAAACATTGAGGTCAGCACACTTCCATATTTGGGTATCATCGTAGGTGCGATCCTGTTCTCAGGACTTACAGTTTATATTAGTACCAGAAAGTCGGTGAAGAAAGCCTCCCGTGTGTCACCTATCGAGGCTATCCGCTATGTAGAACAGGATACGGTTTCCATAAAACGGAAAAAGACAAATACTGGAGCAGTTATTCCTCGCATGGCGAAGGCCAACCTCCAGCGCAATAAGCGCCGGACGGTCTTTATTGTGATTTCCCTGACTTTGAGCATCGTCCTCCTGAACTCGGTATTTATCTTCAGCGGCAGCTTTGATGAAGCTACTTATGTACAAAAACAGACCCGAAGTGACTTTGCGGTTTATAACCCAGACATTCAAGCCGCATGGGGAGATGAATTTGGGCATAGCTGTACTGTTTCAGAAAAATCGGTAGAGGAAATTGAACAGCAGCCAGGTGTAATGAACGAAGTCCGCCTATACCGTAATACTTTTGAGGATGATCATATTGCCTGTGATTGGGGTCCTTCTTTCTCGATTGACAATACAAATAAATATGCCTATGTACTTCCTGATTCATTAAATCTCGGCTGGACTGAGGATGGAGAGGATTATGCTGCGTTGACTGCGGATAACCTTCCTCTTGGGAATGTGTATGGCTTCTCTGAAAATCTCCTGAACAAGATGGACATCATTGAGGGTGAAAGCGATGTGTCTGTCCTGAAAGAAAAACTCTGGAATGGTAACAATGTAATTTTAGTAAGCCACTATGACGATAAGGGAAACTTAAGCGGTGGTGCGGATAATATCTATTATTTTGGCCTGTCGGTTGGAGACACCATTCAATTTTATGAAAATGGAGCTCCGACTGAGGAGTTTACAGTGATTGCAAAGGCTGCTGTTACGAGCAATGAAATGACTTTGACTGGCGGTGGCGATAATATTACGACAGATGTTGGTGGACCAAAGATCTATATGTCAGAAAATAAGTTCAAAGAGATTTATGAAACCCCTACCTTGTACGGTTTCCTCTTTGATGTAGAGGAACAGTATCAGCAGGATATGGAGAACTATCTGATGCGGGACACCGATGTTTCCTATAATTCTATTACAACGCTGAAAGCTGATGTTTTAGGCATTAAAAATGTTGTCCTGCTGGTTGGCGGAATGATAGGTGCTGTATTTGCTTTGGTGGGCCTGATCAACTTCATCAATCTGGTTATGACCAATATCGTTACCCGCCGTCATGAGTTTGCCACTATGCAGAGCATTGGTATGACGAACCGGCAGCTCCGAAAAATGATGATTTCGGAAAGTTTCTCCTATGTGCTTCTGGCAGGGATTGTCGGCACATTAGTTGCGGCGACACTTGGCATGACATTGCTAAGAGCATTTGTAGAAAACGGTCCTACCAGTATGATGATGACATTCCAGATAACCTTGCTGCCTGCGCTGATTATGCTGGTTCTCTTTCTGGTACTGGCGTTTATCGTTCCGGTTGTTGCACTCCGACTCCTTAACAATCGGAGTGTCGTAGAGCGGCTTCGGGTAAATGAATAACAGGCGCAGCATATCAAGTGAATACTTCCTGCGCGTCGTATGCGGCTGTGGGACGCGGAAAACCGGGGGATTTTTCTCCCGGTTTTTCAAATGTCACGAACTTGTGACATTTGGGGCCGAATTTAGCGGAAATTTTTTGTGGCTCGTAACATTTCTGTGAGGTTTGTTCGTTACAATGGGTCTAAGTTAAAGAAGGATGGTGTTCTCTATGAGCATTTTGCAAACGACTGAACTGAAAAAATACTACGGCACAAAGCCGAATATCACAAAGGCCCTGGATGGTGTGAACCTCTCTGTTGAGCAGGGGGAATTTGTAGCGATTGTTGGAACCTCCGGCAGCGGTAAATCCACGCTACTGAACATGATCGGCGGGCTGGATGTGCCTACCTCCGGCAAGGTCATTGTGGATGGGCGCGACCTCTCTACATTGAAAGATGAGCAGCTTACCATTTTCCGCAGGAGAAAAATCGGCTTCATCTTCCAGAACTACAATCTGGTACCAGTGCTAAATGTCTACGAAAACATCGTGTTGCCCGTAGAACTGGACGGAAACAAGGTAGACAAGAAGTTTATGAAAGAAGTGGTGCGGATGCTGGGGCTGGAGGATAAGCTGAACAATATGCCCAGCAATCTCTCCGGCGGCCAGCAGCAGCGTGTAGCCATCGCCCGCGCTCTGGTATCGAAGCCTGCTATCGTTCTGGCTGACGAGCCTACCGGCAATCTGGATAGTATGACCAGCAGCGATGTGCTGAGCCTGCTGAAAGTTACCAGCACAAAATTCCACCAGACCCTCGTAATGATTACCCATAATAATGAGATCGCTCAGCTTGCCGACCGCATTATTCGGATCGAGGATGGTAAGATCGTGCAGTAAAGGGGGCAGGACTATGAATGACATTCTATTCGGCAATAACAACAAGGCTGTCATCAAAAAACTGGCAAACCGCAGTTTCCGAAGCAACAAAATGCGGAATGTGATTGCGGTCATTGCGATTGCCTTGACAACCTTTCTCTTTACGGCAGTCCTGACTATTGGCATGGGCGCCAATGGGACGCTGGAATACAGCATGGCAAAACTGATGGGATCATCTGCTGATGCGCTGGTGCAAGGGCTTTCCGAGGAACAGTTCCAGCAGTTAAAACGAAATGCCATGTTTGAAAAGGTAGGCTGCTGGATACCGGTCGAAATTATGACCAACACAAACCGGCGTGTTGCAGAAGTCGATTATGCCGATCAGACCCAGTTGGAGATTCGGATGCTGACGCCGCGTACAGGCTCTGCCCCTCAAAAAGCAAATGAGGTTTTGGTTTCTGCCAATATACTGAAGGATCTGAACATCGAAGAAAAAATCGGGGCAGAAATTCCTGTGGAATTGAAGGTTCGTCAAAGTGATCAGGTTTATCATTTTGATATGGTCGTATCCGGTATTTACGACACACCAAATGAAAAATCGGAATCGGTCATTGTTTCCAAAGCCTTTCTGGAAGAAAACGCAGAAATGATGAACGATATTGCCCAGGGGCGTGTTGGCTGCGGCATTTATACCGCCGATGTAGTAATGCGGGATAATTATATGGTAAAGGACCGCATTTCAGAGCTTGTCCGCAATATCGGCGGTAATCCGGATGATGTCAATGCAGCCAATGCGGTTCGCGTTGCCCCTAATCCCATTGTCTCTAATGAAAGCGGTCTTATGATGTGGCTGGTAGCCGGTGTTTTCGGTATCCTATTCATGTTCTGTGGGTATCTGCTGATTTACAATGTGTTTGAGATTGCTGTAACAAATGATATTCGCCAGTACGGCTTGCTGAGGACTGTGGGAACAACTTCCAGACAAATCAGGCGTTTAGTCAACCGGCAGGCGCTGTACCTGTTCCTGATTGGTACGCCATTCGGTCTGCTTTTTGGCACATTGATTGGCCGCAGTATTCTGCCCGTTGCACTCCAGATATTTGCTGTTGATTACAGCGGCGGAAACATTGAGGTCGGCACACTCCCCTATTTGGCATTATCGCAGGTGCGATTCTGTTCTCAGGACTCACGGTTTATATCAGTACCAGAAAGGCGGTAAAGAAAGCTTCCCGTGTGTCCCCTATCGAGGCTATCCGATATGTAGAGCAGGACGCTGTTTCCATAAAGCGAAAAAAGACAGCTTCCGGAGCAGTTATTCCCCGCATGGCGAAGGCAAATCTTCAGCGCAATAAGCGCCGGACAGTCTTTATTGTGATTTCTCTGACTTTGAGCATTGTCCTTCTGAATTCGGTGTTCATAGTGAGTGGCAGTTTTGACGAAGATGCCTATATCGAAAACCAGACCCGAAGTGATTTTATAGTATATAGTCCAGGCATTCAAGCTGCATGGGGAGATAACTTTGGGCATGATAGCGCTGTTCCAGAGAAGGCAGTGGAGGAAATCAAGGAACAGCCCGGAGTCACAAACGAAGTCTACCTGTACCGGAACACTTTTGAAGATGACCATATCTCTTGTGACTGGGGAACTCCCTATGTGGTTGATAACACAAATAAGGAGCAGCGAATGTTGCCGGAACACCTCAATTTAGGTGTTTACCAAACAGAAAATGGTGGGCATACTGTTGGGTTGACTGCGGATAACCACCCTCTCGGAAATGTATTTGGTTTTTCGGAAAACTTCTTCGATCGGCTGGACATTATAGAAGGTGAAACTGATTTATCTGTCTTAAAAGACAAACTTTGGAATGGAAACAATGTAATTTTAATGGGCGAATATGACGATCATGGTAACTTTGATGGGGCGGAGTCCGCTTTTTATTTTGGATTATCAGTTGGAGATACCATTCAGTTTTATGAAAATGGAACTCCAACCGAGGAGTTTACCATTATCGCAAAAGTCGCAGCTACTCATAGCGAAACGACTATGACTGGAGGCGGTTCAAATATCGCACAAATAATAGAAGGTCCTAAAATTTTTATGGCTGAAAACAAATTTAAGGAGATTTATGAAACGCCTACCTTGTATGGTTTCCTTTTTGATGTAGAGGAACAGTACCAGCAGGAGATGGAAAGCTATCTGGCGCAGGATACAGATGTTGCCTATACCTCTATCCTGACGATGAAAGCAACTGTTTCTGGTGTTAAAAATGTCGTTCTTCTGATCGGCGGAGTGATCGGCGCTGTGTTTGCCCTGGTGGGACTAATCAACTTCATCAATCTGGTTATGACAAACATCATTACCCGCCGGCACGAGTTTGCCACCATGCAGAGTATCGGTATGACGAACCAGCAGCTCCGAAAGATGATGATTTCTGAAAGTTTCTCCTATGTGCTGCTGGCCGGGATTGTCGGTACGCTGGCTGCTGGTGTGCTTGGCATGACATTGGTAAGGGCTTTTGTAGACATCAGCCAAGTAGTATCATGATGACATTCCAGATGACCTTGCTGCCTGCGCTGATTATGCTGGTTCTCTTTCTGGTACTGGCGTTTATTGTTCCCGTTATCGCGCTCCGGCTCTTTAACAATCGGAGTGTCGTAGAGCGGCTTCGGGTAAATGAGTAAGGACATAGGAGGTGACCAACATGAATGATATTTTATTTGGCAACAATAATTCCAAAGTGATTACCAAGCTGTCCAAACGCTATTTCAAGAAGAATAAGGTACGCAATCTGGCAGCACTGTTAGCAATCATCCTGACTGCTTTCCTGTTTACCTCTGTCACTTCCCTGGCGTTCAATATGGCGTCCTCCATCCAGCTCTCTCTGCAAATGCAAAAAGGCAGCAAGGCGGATGGCACTTTGGGGTATATGACGGAGGAACAGTATGAGCAGCTTGTAAACAGCGATTTTGTGGAGCAGGCAGGCCACCGGCGTATCATTGGCTATGCAAGCAATACTTCCAGCCATTCCATTGAGATCAATTATGCGGACAGTGTGCAGCAGGAACTGACTTTCTGCGTACCTACTCATGGAGCAGCACCGGAGAAGGCAAATGAGATTGCCACCACGGATTTGGCACTGAAGGCGCTGGGTGTAGAACCTGAGATTGGCGCAGAGGTTCCGCTGGAATTTGAACTGCGGGGAAAAACTTATCATTATGATATGGTGCTTTCCGGCTGGTGGGAAGCGAGCAATGACTCTGTGAGCGTTGCGACTGTTTCAGAGCAGTTTATAAAAGAAAACCCCGATGTGTCCAGAACACTTATGCGGTAGACCATGAAATGTCCGGCGTTACTTTTTCCGATGTTGTGCTGAAGAATAAAGCAAATGTTCAGCAGCAGTTAAATGATTTTGTTTACTCCATTGGCGGCAATCCAGAGGATATGAGCGCAGGCAATTTCATTCTCGCCTCTGAAAATCAAATGTCCCAGGGATTGACCTCATCAGAGTCCATCGTGTTTGCCGTTGTATTTATCTTGATGTTTGTCGTGTGCGGATACCTGCTGATCTACAATATCTTTGATATTTCTGTGATGCAGGATGTCCGTCAATACGGCCTGCTGCGGACGATTGGAACTTCCACACGGCAGATCAAGGGTATTGTGAACCGTCAGGCAGTCTGGCTCACGCTGATTGGGCTGCCCATCGGTCTGATTGCCGGTTTCTTTGCCGGTTGGGTACTGCTTCCTGCCGTGACAGAGATCATTAACCTTGAATATTCTATGGTGGGTACATCCGTATCTACCTCGCCGCTGATCTTTGTTATCGCCGCCCTCTTTACGATCCTGACCGTGTTTATCAGCACCCGGAAGCCTGCAAAAAAGGCGGCAAAGATTTCTCCTTTGGAGGCGATTCGTTACACAGAGCAGAACGCCTATAAAAAGAGAACCGCAAAGCGAACCAATGGAGTAAAGCTGTCCCGTATGGCCTTATCCAATCTGGGGCGCAATCGCCGGCGCTCAGCGTTCATCATTATTTCTCTGCTTCTGTGCATCGTTCTGTTTAACTCTATCATCATCGTGACGCAAAGCCTTGATGAAGAAAAGTGGGTAAATCGTGTTACCAGAACAGATTTTAATGTCTATAACTCCGCCGCATTTAATGTAATGGAAAGCGTTCAGCACCATGAAGATACGCTCTCACAGCAGGCGGTGGATCTGATTGCCGGACAGCCCGGAGTTGAGGATGAACGCTATCTTTACCGAAATACAAAAGACGATAGAAATGTGTTGGTTGACTATGGGTTTGAAGATTTAAGCGGCATAGAGCTATTCCATGAGGAAGAAGGCGTCGTAAATCAAAGCTATCAGGGATACAGCCTGTACACAAGTTCTGATACCGAAAGGCGCTATTTTGGTAATGTGATGGGTGCCTCCGAGAATTTCTGGGCGGATATGCGTATTTTTGAAGGCGAGAAGGATACTGAAACCTTAACGCAGAAAATGGCTACCGGAGAATATGTCATTATTGGCTGCCCCATCGACAAACTGACGGAGGAACCAAAGAACACTCCGCTGACCGATCAGTTACAGGTTGGAGAGAGCATTTCCTTCTACAAGGATGGTGAACTGGTCAAAACCAGCACCATCCTTGCAAAAGCGATCCTCGTGGGAACAGAAACCGAAACGCCCACAGGCACCACCGCCCAGGTGCATATCGGCGCTGATGCTCCTTTTGTATATCTGCCGGACACTGTATTTAAGGAAATCTATGACGCTCCCACGCTGCTGACTTATGGATTCAATGTGGATGAAGCCTTGCAGCCGCAGATGGAAGAATTTTTGAGCAGCTATGTGAGCGAAAATTCTTCGGTTGCCTATACTTCCACCAAGTTGTTGAAAGAGCAGCTTGATTCGGTTCGCAGTATGATTCTGGTTATCGGCGGTCTGATTGGATGTATCATGGCCTTTGCGGGACTGATCAACTTTACCAACATGATCATTACCAACATCATTACCCGCCGCCACGAGTTTGCTACCATGCAGAGCATCGGTATGACCGGCAAGCAGCTTCGCCGCCTGATGGTCTATGAGGGCATCTATTATGCCATAGGTGCGGACATTATCGGCGGAGCAGTCGCAGCGATCTTGGCAGTCACAGTGCTAAAGAGCGCATTGAATGGCCCCTCCATGTGGTTCTTTACTCTGAACATTACATTGGTTCCTGTTCTGGTCATTGGTGTGCTTTATCTGCTGCTGGCTGCGGTTATTCCGCTGATCGTTCTCCACTTCTTTAATAAGGGAACTGTGGTGGAACGGCTGAGGACTTCGGAGTGAAATATCGCAAAAATAACATATGAGAAAGGATGTGAGCAAAATGGGCAAACTTCTGATTCTGTCCGTTACTGACCACGAAGAACATATACTCAACAAAATTATGGAGCTTATTGCGGATGAGCCAGAGTTTATCCACCTTGCACCATCCCTCCCTCAGTCTGCACTTTCCTTCCCTGGTCTTGAAATTCGGCTAAAGGAGCAAACCGTATATTGCAACAGTACTCTCATCGCTTTGACTTACCATGAATTTTCAGTCCTTACATATCTGGCTCGACATCCAGGTTGGGTATTTTCCGCTCATCAAATCTATGAAGCTATATGGCGCAAAGATAGTGAGCACTGTGCACTGCAGTTGCCAGTGTAATCGGTCAGATCCGTCGCAAGCTGACGCCGGACACACCGAAGGGCGGTTATATCCGCACCGTACTGGGCAGCGGATATAAGTTTAACAGTTCCCCCTTTTAAGACAGCAAGAAAGGCTTCGAGGCCGTAATGATCTCGAAGCCTTTCTTATTTTCATAAAGCATGGACACTATAACTCAATCAACTATAATCCCTGTAAGAATACTGGCTTCAGATAATATTTAAAGAACTAATCCATGCTTGGATTGCTTCCACCAATACATACTGCTGACGCAAGACGGCCATACCTGTTTCCGGAATGCTGGGGGTGTTTTCTTTTTCCCGTATATTATCTTCCAGATAGGATTTTAAGACACTAATATTTTCCTGAATCTCTGCTATGCACGACTTTTGTTTTTCGGGCGGCAAGGAGTCCAAATTTACAATAACAGCGTTGAAGTCAAGAAAAATGTTAATCGGCTTTGCGGAAATCTCAAACATGAGGCGTTCAAATTCTGCTTCTCCGGCTTCCGTTAGGGAGTAAATTGCTTTTTCTGGCATCTTTCCTTCCTTTACGATTTCGCCTCGGATTAGCCTTTTTCTTCCAACTGAATTGCTTTTTTATAAATAGACGGGGTACTGATTTTTACCCATTTTGATATTTTTCTATATTCTACTAATTTTTGAATATCGTAGGCACTCATTGGATCCTTTTTCAAAATTCCCAACACGATTAAATCTATGGTAGCCATGTGGATCACGCCCTTTCGCTATGTTCTCTGCATAAAATATTACCGTCAAAGTCGCTATAAATTATAGTAGTAGATTTTATACTTTTTGTCAAGGGAAATCGCTTCTCTCCTCTTGACATCTACTATAAATTATAGTAGTATATTCATTCAGCAGTATACTGTAATTTATACCACTATAATTTACATCTTCAAAGTGCGAAAGGAGTATTAACAATGAGTGAACATAACAACAAACTTGAGCTTTTGGGCAGTGCGCCTATCCCCAAAGCTCTGATGTCGCTTGGCGTGCCGATTATGATTGGGATGTTAATCAATGCCCTATATATCTGGTGGATGCCTATTTTGTGAGCGGACTGGGAAAAAGTCAAATGGGAGCCATTTCCATCGTTTTCCCGTTAGGACAAGTCGTAGTTGGATTGGGACTAATGTTTGGCAACGGTGCTGCATCCTACCTGTCAAGACTTCTGGGACGAGGCGATAAGGATACTGCCAATAAGGTGGCAAGTACCGCTCTGTATAGCAGCCTTCTGATTGGTGCTATTATCATCCTTTTCTCTACAATCTTCCTTAAACCAATTTTAACTATGTTAGGCGCGACAGAAACTATCATGCCGTATGCTCTGACATATTCAAGAATTTATATATTGTCCTGTGTTTTCAATGTGTTTAATGTAACCATGAACAATATTGTAAGCAGTGAAGGTGCAGCAAAGACAACTATGTGTGCGTTACTGTTGGGCGCTGTGTTGAATATCGGATTAGACCTCTGTTTATTTACACTTTCAACATGGGGGTTGCCGGTGCAGCAATCGCCACTGCGATTTCTCAGCTAGTATCTACACTTGTTTATCTCACATACATTCTGAGAAAAAGAAGTGCATTTTCTTTCAGCTTAAAAGCATTTTCTCCAAATGGGCAAATGATGGCGGAAATCTTGAAAATCGGTGTACCTACTTTGGTATTCCAGTTGCTTACAAGTCTTTCTATTGCTCTGATTAACCGTGCAGCCAGCGATTATGGCGATTCGGTTATTGCAGGCATGGGGGCGGTCACGCGAATTACTTCTATGGGAACGCTTGTTGTCTTTGGATTTCTGAAAGGGTTTCAGCCTATTGCCGGATTCAGCTATGGGGCAAAGAAATTTGATCGTCTACGCGAAGCAATCAAAACCTCAATCATTTGGTCTACAAGTTTCTGCTTAGTCGTGGGCTTGGTGATGGCTGCTTTCTCCACGCAGATTATCTCTCAATTTACCGAGGGAGATGTTCAAATGATTTTAGCCGGTCAAAAATCTCTGTTTGCGAACGGTCTTACATTCATTTTTTTCGGTTTCTACACGGTATACTCCTCTCTATTTCTTGCTCTGGGCAAGGGAGCGGCAGGTTTCTTTTTGGGATCATGCAGACAAGGTATCTGCTTTGTTCCTGTCATTTTGCTGCTGCCTATGGTATGGGGAATGAACGGAATCCTATATGCCCAACCCATTGCAGATATAATTTCCGTAGTAATCACGCTGTTTATGGCAATACATCTTCATAAGGAAATATCCATAGCCGAAAGTCGTACTAAAACAATAACCTAATTTTACTGTAACGAAAGCCCTATGTTCGCTGACAAAAGGAAAAGTCATCGGACACTAAATACAAGCATACAGGAGAGGATACACAATATGGGAAAACTCTTGATAGTGTCCATTTCTGACCACGAAGAACATATACTCAACAAAATTATGGAAATTATTGCAGACGAGCCAGAGCTTGACCATATTGCTCTCCCACCCTCTAACGCCAGCCTCTCCTTTCCACACCTTGAAATTCGGCTAAAGGAGCAGACGGTATCCTGCAGCGGTCAACTTGTTACTCTGACTCACCATGAGTTTGCTGTCCTTGCTTATCTGGCTCGCCATCCTGCTGGGTCTTTTCTGCCAGCCAAATCTATGAGGCTGTGTGGCTGCGGACGGTGAACACTGCGGTACCGCTGTTGCCAGCGTAATCGGCCAAATCCGACGCAAGTTGACACCGGATACGCCGAAGGGCGGTTATATCCGGACTGTACTGGGCAGCGGATACAAATTTAACAGTTCTCCATTTTAAGTCAGCAAGAAAGGCTCCGAGGCCATAATGATCTCGGAGCCTTTCTCATTGACTTAAATCTTAAACAGTTTAATCGCCTTCAACAAAATAATGCTCAATTCCTGGTACAGATCCTCATCCAGCACACCATCTATAATGGCATACTTTAACAGCAATGGACGATACATCTGTAAAATCGTCGTAATGGCATTCTCGTTTCCCGCCTTGGCGCTGAGAAGCAGGCATTCAAAATTCATCTCTTGTCACCTCCTTCAATGCTCTTTCTGATTTTCTGGATCGTCCTGTAGTAAAGTGCAGCTGCCCCCTTGTAGGAAAGTTCAAACTTTACTCCCAAAGTCTCAAAATCTTCTTCCTCCAGCGTTCGAGCCAGAAAGATCTGGCGCTCCCGTTCATTGAGTTTCTGAAGTGCCTCCAGAAGCGCTCCATTTTCAATGACATCCATAAGCGGCAATTTGTCTAAAACCACTTCCTCTGAGCTGGGTTCGGATTCGTAAACCACTTCCGAACTACTCTCTATGCTGCTGCGCTTATAAAGCTGGATTAAATAATCTTTTCTGCGGCGCTTGACCGCCGACACCAAATATGCTGTAAATCTGAATTGCAGGTCATCTTCTGCCTGTCCATTGTTCCGTTGCCACATGGCTTTACCTCCAAAAGTCTCAAGAATTTCTATGAATTTCCTGAGCTTCTGGCGGTGACCTGCACCGGACAAAACCTGGCTGTGATAAACAAAAACAGCCAGCTTTGTACCAATGGACAAAACCAGCTGTTCCCTGAATTGCTGCATCGAGCAGTTCAATAGATACCATCCGAGCAGGTGGAGGTTTTTCTTTATGTGGAGAAAACTCTCTCGTCCTGCCTCGACGATATACCCCTATTGAGAGCCGTTCATGAAAAGCCGTGTGTCCTGGAGTTATGAAAGCAATGAACTGCTCGATGTTGTGGAATCCTTTTTCCATAACATCGTTACTCCCTGTCCGCAGTTATGCGGACGGCACACAGGCGGCCTGCATCATCCCCTTTCTTTCGCGATATGGCAGCGCAACGCTGCCGCCCTGCTGATAATTGTTAAATTGTGAAATAATACTTTTTTCAAATGCTATTTCAACTATTCTATGAATCTATGAAATTAAAACAAAAGGCGGCCTTCATCCTTATTGTCAGGATAAAGACCACCCTCTTCTTCCGATTTTCATTGGATACTGTACTGATCTCATACCCCCACCTCCACTTATCGAGTTTTCATTGGTTTTGGGATCACTGCCATAATTACAGTGTAACTGACAGTTTTCGGAAACTTTTGGAGTTGCATTGGAGTCGCTTTCGAGTAAAAAGAAAATCATTCGACATTATATGACAAAACAGGCTCTAAAACGGACACACTGCTTTTCAACCTCTCTCAGTGTCCCGCTTTAGAGCCCTTCCTTTATTTTTTAGTTATATCTTCCGCTGTTACCTGGGCTGTATCTGGATGGATATAAATGATCTGGAGTCCTTTCTTCTTGGCATAGTTGACCGTCTGCTGGGTTCCGGACCGCATATTGTGTGCATTATCATAGACAGCTATCATATGCCCGGCCTGCTCCACCATATAGTAATTGCGTTTCTTATAGCTTTCGCTTGAGGGCATTTCGCCCAACACTAAGACCTTCTCAGCATATCTGCAAATAAAATCCATCCTCTTTCGGTGCCAGTCATCCCAGTCTGAATCGTAACCCTCAAAAGGGAGCGCCAAGCACAATTCCACATCTTGATATGTTTGCTGTTCTTTCATGCGCAGCAGTATCTCCGCTGCCCACATATCAACGCCCATTGCTCCTCCAACCCAAAAGCATCGTACTCCCTGATGATAGAGTCGTATGAGTTGCTCCTGCAGACACTTTTTAATCCGTTGGCAGCGTTTATCCTTTTCATTATATTTGAACTTAAATCTGGTCGGTCTGTGACCTGTAATCACACACGAAAAACTGTTCATATAATTCTCCTTTCCTGGCGTACTCCTCTGCATATTATACTTGCCATGGACGAGATAAATCAACCATGACGCTTAATAATCCATGTCATAGCGGATAAAATGTAACTATAGCATGGAGGTGACGCATGGAAAATCTACTGAAAGATATGGGTAAACGGATCTTCGACCGGAGGAAACAACTAAATATGACCCAAGAAACTCTGGCAGAGCTGGCTCATGTCACACCACAGACCATCTCCACCGCAGAACTGGGTCAAAAGGCTATGCGGCCTGAGACGATCCTCAAAGTCTGTGATGCACTTCACATCAGCACCGAGTATTTGTTGCGAGGCGTCATCACAGAAACAGATTCCTCCCTTCTTATGGAGAAGATTTCCACACTAACACCCAAACAATACAGGCATTTTGAAGATATTTTAGACAGTTTTATCGCGGCCATACAGGAAGAGGCATAGGAGCATCGCTGGCTCCCATGCCTCTTTTGATTATCCCCGGCTGCGGAATGCAGACAAGGCACCAGCAATCAGTCTGCGTGTCCTATCGTCCATTTCCGAATCATCGTCCACTTCCTGTGCAGTTGAAGGCATCACAGGCGCTACGGACCCCTCAACCAATCTGGCTGTGATCGCCTGCTCTTTTGCTTTTTCCTGTCCCATACCTTCCTGCCGCAAAATCTCTTTGACGATAGCCACTACCGCTTCTTTGCTGATAATCGAAGCATTTAGTGGCTGCGGCTCCTGCCTAAAGTGCTCATTATAGTAGACCACTGCATTTGCCACATATTGCGCTTTCGTGCGGGGACTCTGCAGCTCCAGCAATCCTATGGCAGCTTCGTGTATGGGATCGCCCTCATTAAAGCGCAGCGTAAACCTCCCTCGTTCTTTTTTCTCGCCCATACCATCACCTGCCTGCTGTTTCAATCCGGTACAGATACTCATAGCCATCCGCATTTGCATTGATTTTCGGTACGAAGAATGGCGTTCCCACCTTGCCCGAAGTTTCGATCTGCCGTTTCAAAAGAATGGCACCGCCGCCTACAAATACTACCTTGCAATACTGCAAGTCCAACATTCGCTCCCGCAACGTGCTGAACAGGTCATTGATAAATTCCTGCGCCATCTGTTCTGTCAGCCGTATGGCTGCATCCGGATATTGAGTCTTTTTTCCCATCAGGATAGCGTCCACATCTCCTTCATCCAACAGCAGGTCCAGCTCCGAATTCACCTTTGAACGCACCTTATTGTACAACAGAATTACACCATTTTCTAACGAATCACAGGAGGTAAGGTCAATCTCTCCATTTTTCATCAGCAGATAGTCAGCCGTAAACCCGCCAATATCCAGAATCACCGCTTTGGGTTCCTCCACGAGCGTGTGAAGCATGGTGGCTGCTGCTGCGTAAGCCTGGGGGAAGCAGGCCGCATCTTCAATATAGATGGAATACGGCTTCCCCTGCATCTCAAACTCTATCACTCCTCGCTGTCTGAAGTATTGTGTGAACCGTTCCACCTGGGCGCCAAAGTGTGCCGGCGGCAGTCCAACTGCCAGTTGGATACGCTGAACCTCCGAGGAATATGCCCCCCTCGCTTCAATCTCTCCAGCCAGAGCAAATAGGGTCAGGATAAAGAAGCGATCATCCTCCGTTTTATCTTTCCGATAAGGAATCCGCTCAGTAGACAGCGTATAGTAGGTATTCTGATACCTCAGCACATTCTGTCCAAAGGGACGGGTGACACTCTGCTTCAGACCGGACACAAAGGGGTTGCAATGAACCGTTTTAATTTGTTTGTTGCCATGATCAACGCCAATAAGCATATGTAATGCCTCCTTTTTACTTTATACATATCCTTTACGCCTATATGACGCCTATTCTCAACAATCACACACTATTTTTATGAAAACAAAAAGCAGGAGACCCATCATAAAGGTTTCCCGCTTTTGGCTGCTTCATAATGTGCGCAGCTAATATATATTTGATTGTTCTATTCTGCCATACCTTGCGGAACTTCAAATTTGTATCCGCTCCCCAAAACAGTACGGATATAACCCGCTTTCGGCATATCCGGAGTCAGTTTTCTGCGGATCTGACCAATGACGCTGGCAACGGCTGTTCCGCAGTTTTCACCATCCTCACCCCACACTTCTTCATAAATCTGCCCAGCAGAAAATACCCAGGACGGGTGGTTTGCCAAGTATACCAATGTCGCAAATTCCCGATGGGTCATAGAAATTAACTCGCCGTTTCGGTGTACCGTTCTCTCCTTCAGGCGAAGCTCCAATCCCGGAAAAACAAGAGTATTACAAGGGTGAGATGACACAATATGGTCAAATCCTGGCTCGGCTGCAATAATCTCCATAATTCTGCTAAGTATGTATTCTTCATGGTCTGTTACCGACAATACAAAGATTTTTCCCATATGTCCCTCCCTTATTCGTAATTAGAATGCTGATACCCTGCAACCAATATAAAGTTTACTTGTTTATTTCAGTAATAACGACTGTTCCGTTTTTATCCAGCAAAGGGGTAATCCCCGTATCATGGACAAGGTAGTTTACACCTGTTTCGGTGTCTACAACAATACTCAAGGAAGTTCCCTGTGTATAGATTGTTTCAAAGCGCTTTTCTTTGTTTGCCATAGTAATCCACTCCTTTGCATAGTGTAAGGTATCAGCATTTCTAATTTATTACTCTATGATAAAGGCCAAATGTTGCAGAAATCTCCTAACCGCTTTCTTTTTCGGCAAGAAAACAGGCGGAATTGCTTCATTTTTGTAGCAATTCAATTTTTATCTCATTTCAGGCCGAAGAATAACCCGTTTGAATAAGAACATTGTTGCACCAAAATAGGTCAGGTAGATTGCACAGAATAGCAGAATCGTCACCAGACCATAAAGAGGTACAAGTCCCTGCTGCAAAATTGCCTCTCCGAAAAAGAACTGTGCCCCTGCAATCAGCAGAACCGTCAGCAAAAGGGGGAATAGCAGTGGGATCAAAAAGACTGTGGACAGTTCCCTGCGGATCAGGGAAGCCTGCCTGCGGCCCGGTACACCCAAAAGGTCAATGACTGCATAATTCTTCTGGTTTTTGTCTATGGCAGACAGCTGCTCAAATGCAAGAACCGAGCAGGATAGAATGATAAAAATAATGCTTAAATACAATCCGCAGAACGAAATGGCTGTAAATCCAGTCAGCGAATTGGCAACGCCCCACGCCCTTACTGTAACACCCATCGTTACTTTTTCCGGGAGCTGTTGACCTGACTGCAATTCCGGCTGCCATTTCCCACTGTTCAGGAATTGCTTCAAGTCGCTTTTCAATTCCGGGTATCCGCCATCTTCCAGTTTCATCGCCAGACGGATTTTTTCTCCGACTAATTGTGAAGCTGCTTCATCCGGCAGAACAAGTACATATCCCTTCGTTCCGGCCATTTGATACTGCTCCATCGGCTCCGTCAAGATTGGTGTCTCCGCAATAGTCAAGGTTCGACCATTTAATGTGATCTCCGGCTGCTGCTTCAAGCCCTGAAAGAGCCGCTGGATTGTCCTCACTTGCTCCTGCCACTTTTTCGGGAAATCTATAACCAGCTTTTTCGTAAAAGGCGGCGGGCTAGCATTCTCCCCCCTTACTCCCTACAAACCACAAAAGAGCAGAATGGACGGACTTTCCGGCAAGAACTTTTCCTGCGGCGTGGTCTTTCCCGACAATAAGGCGTTTCGGAAGCTGTGTTTTGCCCGCTGTCTGATAGAAAACATGGTAACTTTATTCTACCAAACGGCTATAGACCATGTCTATTTTTATGAAATTGAATTTGCGAAATTAATTATACATTATCGGAAAATTCCCTTGCCTACATACCAGTACCGACGATTTTTCGATTTGCCAAAAATGGGCGCAAAAAAAGCAGCAAATCTTTTTCGGATTTACTGCTTCGTGTGCCGCGGCGGTGCGGCGGTTATTCAGTTCTAAAATAGCTAATCAGTTATTTAAATTAAGAATTTATCCCAGTCTAAACAAGCGGCTGATAACAAGGGGCTGAATTGTGACCATAATTACAAATGAGTAAATTATAAGGAACAATACCTCTATTCTATCATTTATTTTATAAGCTTGAAACTTCCCACATATTTCTTTTGGAATTAGTTTATTAAGTAACTGATAAATAAAAAATCCTAAACACGCCCCAACTGTATTCGTTATTAAATCATTTATATCTGTTGCCCCTCTGCCGAACATTTGGACAATTTCAATAGATAGTGAAAAAAGAAAACCAGTCAATGCAACAGTGCTAATGTGGCTATATTTCTTATACAGTAGTGGTAGGAAAAATCCCAGTGGGGCAAACAGAATGACATTTAGTATGGTGTCTATTGGTCCGCTTATCATATCACGAAATGGAATAAGTACTATTGTTGCTCAAATACTTTCAGTTTTCCAATACCTGTCATCGTTAGAACGCCAATAAGATAATAGCAAAATACAAATGCCGTTGCAATATGAAGTGGCATTTGGTTTTTGTTGGTTTTTTTTAGGCAAATAAAATATAGCAAAAGTCCAGGAACTATAAAAACATATCCGCTTATTGAACGGATTAAAATATCTGTGATTGACATATTGATTTCTCCTATCGTACTGATGTAGTTTTTATTTTTATTATACAGTACCGCACATCAAAAATATAGGTAAAGTTTATTAAGTTTTTCTTTAATTTTAGAAATAATAACATAGGTGTCGTTTATTCTGCTTTTATACTATCAGCCAAGCCGGAACTTAAACAGACTTTCTATCAGCTTTGTTCTGATGTAGTCCTCCATATCAGAGTTATAATAGCCGTTCATCTTGGAGAAGTAGCGGATATATCCGGCGTAACGGTCAAGGACGGCTTGTATCGCTATGGGGTCGCCCTCATGTGCCTTTATAATCGTGTCATAGGGGAGAAGCCGATCACTCATGGGACAGCACCTCCATTTCCTCTTTCAGCCGCTTCAAGGCAAGCTAGATATGCCGCCCGATTGTGCTGCGTTTTCAGCCGCTCTGTTCTCCGATTTCTTTTTGCGTCAAGCGCTGGAAGTAATATAAAAAGATTTCCTCCTGTGTCTGTTCCGGCAGCCCGGCAAGAGCAGCTGCAAGAGAACAGCTATCTAAAAGTATCGTCTGCCCTCGGACAGAGAATGGATAAGTTTCGCCATAGTCCGGCACTTGAAAATACTCGTCTGTGGTGCTTAATGGGACAAACTTTTCTTCGGTCAAATATTCAAGGGAGATTTCCCGTTTCCACTTCGCTGCCAGCATACGGGCGGCGTCAAAGGGCACATGGCGAATAACAATCCGGCAATAGGTATCATGGGTATAGCGGATATGTTCTTGATAGGCTTCGTATTCAGTCATGGAAAATCCCCCTTTCTTAGATTATGGGAAAGGGTGGCAGCACTTTTTGCTGTCGCCCCTTTGATTACCTACCAGCAAAGACAGGCGAGGCTGTCAACAGTGGACACCCATGCACTTGCCGTTGACTGGCTCGGCGGGGTTGCTATTTATAGTTCTTTATGGTATTTCCATAGTCTGATAATAAAATATATTTGACAAATAGCAAACACACTCAACAAAATAAAAAAGGCAAACACACTGATGATATTAAAAAGTGCAAGCAAGGAAATCGATATAGCATAGAGCCACATCATCATTTCGTATGCTCTGGCTTTCGCTGCATTGGCTAATGCTATATTTCTTTCGTCTTTTTCTTCGATTTTTAATTGTTTTATTTCATTCTTTTCGCTTTGGGTCAGTAATTCTTCATGTTTCATTTTTCTTCCTCCTCATAGATAAAAATGTCTTCGATTTTTAAGCCGAAATATTTCGACAATTTGAAAGCCAACAAAATCGATGGGTTGTATCTTCCGTTTTCCAACGAACCAATAGTTTGTCTTGAAACTTCTAATTCAGCAGCTAATTCTTCCTGCTTGATACCACGTTCTTTTCGCAATTCCTCTAAGCGGTTTTTCATAAAGACCTCCTCCGCATGGAAAGTATCCTTTCCGTATATTCATTATAGCAACAGAGGTTTTGTATGTCAAGTGTCCTTTCCATTAGGAATGTGTTTTTTATGGAATAGTGGGTGTTCTGTTTACCAAATTCTTGTGTGTTTCTTTATGGCACATGAACATCTGCGGATATTTTGAATTGCTAACTTCCAGTACATATCTTCCTCCCATCACCTTACGCTATCGGAGCTGCTGCGAATTGAACGCTGGAACAGCAGCCATGTACTGAGAAAATAGCAACTCAGCAGCAAAGCGAAAATCCCGACAATGATACCTATTTGCCGCATCAAGGCTCCGCAGCCAATATAAGCTGAGATTTCAGCAGAAACACTTTGAAGAAAATAGCCAATCACAATAATTGCTACAACGATTGCCGCTGTGATCGGCATCCCAAACCAAACACCAAGCTGTTTTAGAACCAAAGTATGCAGGTCCTTCTCTTCCACTCCCATTTTTCGCAGAACCGAAAATCTGTGGTTGTTTTTTTCTGCATCTAGGAGCTGCTGAAGAGCCAGTACGGTAAGACACATCACCATCAGCACAATTGCACCATAGATCAAGGACGCTTTTAGGATAAAGTTAAGGGCGATTATACGGTTCACTTCCGTAGTATGGACAGTTGTACTGTATCCTGCCAGATTGTCTTTATCAGGATCTTCTGGATAAGAACGCCCAAGAAGCTGTTCCAGCATTTCTGCCGTTTTGAAGGGAAGCGGATATTGGGTCATCACAAATCGGTTGCTCTGTACCGGAAGCAAGACTTGCGCTATCTCGTCAGGTATGATATACACCACATCTGTATAAAGATTATAGATGGATTCCCCCACAGGCTCCTGAAACACGGCGTTCTCACTGAGTTTCAGGGTGCCTGCGTCAGTTTCCAGTAAGGTATGCTCAGCGATGTAGTTTTCAATATCCTTGTCCTCTGCCGCACGATGCCAGTGGGTAGCAAATTCATCCGTTTGTAAGATAATAGGTTCATATCCCAACATTTTCCGAACAGCGTTATAATCCTTCAGTGCAATTGCCAAGGGAGGAAAATCGTACTTTACCCGCTGGTGAAAGTCGCTTTTTTGGGGAAGATATTCCGAAAAAGTCAAATCGTCCTTTATCGCTATGTTGTTTTGTTCTATGAACGCAGTAATTTCCCCATAGTCTGTATCCGGAAGATTTTCCACTTCATAAACATCGTTGTAGCGGCTTGAAATTTGAAGATCATAGACTGCCCGACTATCCAAATAGCCCAGACTCCATCCTGTCAAAACCGGCGCAATGACAAACAAGCAGATAGAAAAAGTCAGGGTCACACAAATTATCGTCATCGTTTTCGTATTGGTAGCCAGCTTAGAGGAAAGCTGTCCAAACAGAAATAAACTCGTATTGTGATATTTGCGGGACACTTTAGACTCCTTCCAGTATAGGAGCGCCGCATTCGATAAATAAATGACTGCGGAAATGATAAACAAAATATCCGCAACCCCAAACAGCAAATATTGATTCAGAGTTGGGGCATCAAATCCAAGGAAGTAGGCTTTTTCCAGTTCTGCGATGGAAATCGGGATAGCGGTCAATACAGCACCAGCCAGAAGCCCGCAAAGATATGGGGAAAATCCTATTTTTCTGTGTAAAACAGCACCTGCGATTGCCCAAAGCAGCGTCAGTGCAGGGAAAAGGACATTCCCCCAATACATGAGCTTTACAGGAAGCGGATGTCTGGGATCGAAGTAAAAATGATATTTTACAGCACCTACCTCCAGCATCCACAGCAGCATAATGCCATAGAAAATACAGATCATCGGCATCCATCTGCTTTTATGAAGCGGTTTTTCATTCTGACGGTTTGCCGTCATAAGCTCAATAATCCTGCTTTTGTTGAGAATTCTGATATTCCCGACCCCAACCAGAATCTGGCAAACGACAAAGAAGCCCACGGTCAGCAGTACGGTATCCGGGAAAAATGACCAAGAAAAAGCGTAGGGTTCCCCAAAAGAAGCAAGCAGCATAGCCGTAATGACCTGAGAAACGATCATCCCCAGAAGGATTCCCACCGACACAGAGAATATGAGCAGGAAAAAAGTCTCTCCAAAAAAGAGCAGGCCTATGGTTTTTTGCTCCATTCCCAAGGTTGCCTCAACGGCAAACTCCTTTTGCTTTTTTCTCAGCATGAAACGATTGACATAGTGGATCAGAAACAACAGAAGCAGACTAATCCCGCAAATTGCCAGTTTCATACCTCCAGCCAGCAGGGAAATATTATATTCCGCACCAATGGTCGATGATAGTGGCTGCTGCTGATAGAAAAAAACGCATAGAACAATGTGACACAGAGTGTCATGGTCACAATATAAATCAGATAGTCCTTCACAGACCGCTTTGCATTTTTGAAAATGAGTTTAGCGTACATCATTCATGCCCCCTCCCATCATGGTAAGGACATCCAGGATTTTTTCAAAGAAAGTCCTGCGGGAATCACCACCCTTACGGATTTCCGTGAAGATAGCGCCATCCCTCAAAAAGAGAATGCGATTGGCGTAGCTTGCCGAGAAAGCATCGTGTGTTACCATCAGGATCGTGGCTCCGAGATCTTCGTTGATACTCTGGATCGTCGAGAGCAGCATCTGGGACGAGTGACTGTCTAACGCGCCGGTGGGTTCGTCCGCCAAAATCAGCTTAGGCTGATTGATAATGGCTCTGGCACAGGCGCACCGCTGCTTCTGGCCTCCAGACACCTGATAGGGGTACTTATCCAGAATGTCCGTGATATTCAGCTTTCCGGCCATTTCCCGCACCCGCCCATCAATCTCGCCTGCTGGAACCTTGTTGATGGTCAGCGCCAGGGCTATGTTTTCCGAAATGGTCAGCGTGTCCAGCAGGTTAAAATCCTGAAATACAAATCCAAGATTCTCCCGACGAAACCGGGCAATCTGTTTTTCGTTGATTTCCGTCACATCGGTTCCGTCCAGATAGATATGTCCTGCACTGACGGTATCAATGGTGGAAATACAGTTGAGCAGGGTAGTCTTGCCGGAGCCAGATGCTCCCATGATTCCTACAAATTCTCCCTCTTGAACGGAAAAGCTGATGTCCTGAATTGCTTTTGTAACATTTCCGCCATTTCCGTAATATTTTTGGATATGATCCAGTTTCAAAATTTCTTTCATTGTTATCACCTCTGATCTCTATTGTAAAATAAGAGTGGCTTCGTTTGTATCAAGTTTTCTTACAAAGTTCTAACAAAAATGTAAGAAGTGCAGAACGCTTTTCAGTTCTGCACTTCATGAATCAGACAGTTAATGTGAAAAGAAAGGGAAATGGCTGTGCCATGTTCCGACGACTCCGCCGTAATGCCAATGCCCAGCTTTTCACAGAGCCGTTTGCACAGATACAGACCAATGCCCGTGGACTGCTGAATCAGACGACCATTCTGACCGGTAAATCCCTTTTCAAAGATACGGGGCAGATCGGACGCAGCAATCCCGATTCCATTGTCCTCCACGACAAGGACAACCTGATCCTGCCGTTTATGAGTAGAAATGCGGAGAACCGGCTGCTTCGTACGATACTTGACCGCATTGACAATCAGTTGATTTAGGATAAAACGCACCCACTTTTCATCTGAATAAACCGTATCCTGCATTTCCTCCACTTCCAGGCGCATACCACTTTGGAGCAGCAGATATTTGTTATCTGCAATCGCCTGATGCACCACTTGGGACAGTGCCATTTCCCGGACAGAATAATCTTTCTCTGTATGCTCACTGCGGGCATAATAAAGAGCCTGTTCCGTAAAGCGGTTGGTCTTTTCCAGTTCCAGCAGAAGTTCTTTTGTCCAGTTCGTCCGATGGTTTTCACATAGGAGTTTCATGGCAGTAATGGGCGTTTTGATTTCGTGAATCCATTGTTCAATGTATTCCTTGTACTCCAGGCGTTCCCGCTCGACCTCCCCAATCTGCTCCAACATGGATTTTCCAGCCATTTTCAAAATCTGATAGTAAACCTGATCCTCGGCCTGTTCCGGCAGTTCCATCACTTCAGAAATAAGGTATCTCTCGGAGAGCTGCTTCGCCATATCCAGAAGTTTTTTCATCTGCCGCTTTCGTTTCCAGTAAGTGAGGACAAGTCCCATCAGCAAAATCAATGCCCATACGATCAGGATCAATACTACTGCGGAAGCCGAATTGCCGCACACCAGCAAAAATACAGTGAGCGCAGCCATGCAAACAAGGTTCGTCAGCAGAAATGGAAGCCTGTTTTTCCAATACCGTTTGCTGTTCATATCGTGTACCCCTGGCGATGCTTTGTCTTGATAAAATCCGTCAGGCCAATGCCCGCCAGTTTTTCCCGGATGCGGTTGATATTGACGCTCAAAGCATTGTCATCCACATATAGCTGATTGTCCCACAAATACTCAATCATATCTCCACGAGAACAGATTTTTCCTCCGTTCTTGAAAAGGTAATAGAGAATTTTCAATTCGTTCTTGGTAAGCTCTACGCTCTGTCCATGATAGTCCAGACTGCTGGATTCCAGACGCAGCACCGCATCTCCATAGACCATCTGTTCCCGTTGCTGTGTGGGATAGGCTTTTTTCAGCAGAGAAGCGATTTTCGCAAGCAGGATCGCTGTGTTATAGGGCTTCGTGATAAAAGCGTCTCCGCCCAGCATAATGCTATTCAGCTCGTCCATATCCGTGTTGCAGCTTGTCACAAAGATGATTGGCACTTCGGAAAATGTGCGAATCTCGGTGCAGAGAGAAAAGCCACTGGTCCCCGGTAGCTTGATGTCCAGTATAATCAAGTGTGGCTGCTCAGCTTTGATCTGATCGATCACATCGGAAAAATCCTCCGGAGCCACCGTTTTATAGCCGTTGCTTTGCAGCAGCGTTTTCAATTCATTCCGTATCAACGATCATCTTCTATTATCAATATTTTTTCTTTCATATCAGCCTCCGTAAAAAAAATACGATATGCAGTTGCTCATTCTCCCATTGACATTCGAATAAGTCAAGTATATATGTTAAAGCAAACTACCCTTTAACCCTTTTTTGAAAACCAGTACAGCTCTTTCGGTTCCCCAAAAAGACATCGTAACAAGTCGATAGCTTTCCTTTTCCATTTCTTCTATTTTTGCATTGATTTTCTCTATTACATTTTCCACGGTAATTCCTTCTACTAATTCTGTCCGATACATCATGTTTTTACCTCCATAAGCACTCAATTCAAAACCAATTCGCTTTTTCTGCTTTGAATTGAGGGTATCGCCTTCCTGGTATGGATTATAGGTATTGCGATTACACCCAAATTCTTTTAATGCCTTTATTTTATTGTCCTCTGTCCATTCAACCAAAGAAATGCCGTCAAATTCCTCTATACTTCCATTGTTCATTTCATTTTTGAAATACCACTCTACAATCGTTTGATCTCCCTTATGAAAAAATTGCTTGATTTCCCAAATAACTACCTTGCCACGGGTATTCCATTCCTGAAACCAATGCTTTACTGTTTTTCGGTTGTTATACTGGGGACTCCAGCTTTCTGTATAGATCACATCTTCTGTAAAAATATCATCAATGCCCATATCCTGCTGATTGAGCCACATATCAAACCATAATCGGATCGTTTTTTCTCGTTCATTCATGATATAAATACCTCACCATTCTTTTGTCTTACCTTCGCGTTTGTTCTGCATCACCTGGGTTTGATATACGAGAACAGGAATCAGAGAAACCAGGGCAAGCACACCAAAAACTACCGAGCGATTTACAACCGCAAATATTGCAAACATGAGCAGTATCAGCAACCACGGATTACGCAGATTTCTGTAATAGTTTTCCTTGTCCTCATAAGAAGTATGAAGTTCAAACGGCTTACCGTCATTATCTTTTTCTACGATCAACAGTTCCCGATTAAAGGTGGTGGCATTTGTTGCTATGCGTCCGCCTTTTTCAGCCCATGGCCGTAGGCGTACTTTACCAACAGAGTAGTTCAAGTTGATGTTTTTATAAAATACTTTGTAACCCATCCCCTCTAAAAACTCATGATAATCGGACGCGTTGGCTTTCGATTTTTGCGCGATAAACTCCACGCAGTATTTTACCTGATCCGGTTTACACGCCTCAAATTCATACAACATTTTTTCCGCCCGAATCAGACGATAGCCCTTTTCAGACATTTTATTCAGCCAATGTTCCTGGGCAGTCAACAAACCGCCAAAGAAACGATAACACTTTTTGCTCATACTGCACCTCCAATAATTCCATTGGCCACTCCTACAAGTTCATTGAGCCTTATCAGTTCCTTTTCTGCAATTTCTTTTCCTTGTGTTGTAATGAGATATTCTTTTTTCCGTCCCGCACCATCTCCAAAAGGCGCAATCCAGCCTTTTTCCTGCAACGAGTTCAACGCACCATATAAAGTACCTGCCCCCAGCGTGAGCCGCCCTTTTGTACTATCTTCAATAAATTGCATGACAGCATATCCATGTTTCGGGGTATAAAGGGAGAGCAAAATAAAGAATGTCACCTCTGTGAGCGCACCACCTTTCGCATTGTCCCGCATAACACCTGCCTCCTTATTACGGTTACTGTAATAAATATATCACTAACCGTAATAGAAGTCAATAACGATCCAAAACATAACAGAACTCCAAGCTTTATGATATAACGACTTGCCACCTCCAGTATAAAAAATGTTTCAGAATTGTCCTAAATGTAAAATCAGCACCGGAAAGGAAATACTAACTCCACTCTCCGGTGCTGCTATTTATAAATTACTCTGGCATATTTTTCTTTTCATCTTGCTTCTTATCCCGATATTTCCGTATGAGTTTATTACGGATAGGAACGCCAACACCAATCAAAAGCACAACTGCCAAAATTGTGAAATCCATACAATCACCTCACATTTCTTTCTTCTTCATAATCCGAATGGACAAGATGATAGAAACCGCATACATCGCGACAATAGAAAAAAACACAATCAAAACAGGAAGTATCGGAGAAGATTCAACGCTTGAAATAATTGAGTTCCCGATAGCTGGCATTTTCGAGAGAAGAAGTAAAGTCACCAAAAAACCGGCCACTGGAATATACATAAATACCCGTCCTTTGATTGAGCCGTACTTGTAATATCCTGGAATCTGGAACACGGTATAGAGTGCAAATAAGAATACTCCTGCAATAGCGGCAGTCACAATGTCAAATACGCCAACTGTTTCACCCAGCACTTTCAAGACAAGCGGCTGTGCAATCAAAGAAATAATCAGGGAAAGAAGTCCCATGGCAAGGACGAAAACATAGCGTCCGATCACAAGCTCGCTTTTACGAACAGGTAAAATACCAAACAGACGATCCATGCTGTTTTTTCTGTGATGGAAAAGGTATATCCCGTCGTCATGGCAATAAAGCACATAGCAAATGATACCCCTGTCAGCAAAGAACGATTGATTGCGGCAAACACAATCGGCAGGAGCAGGGTAAAGCAAATCGTCTTAAAATATGGTTTTACCAATGCAATATCTAATTTTGTGGATTTCAAAATATTACTCATAATCGTCACCTTTCTTGCTTGTAAACACTACAATTTCATCAATGGTGGCAGGATCAACGGTCAGGTTAGGGAAACCGCTAATATCTTCGGTTTTCATCAGAGCCTCAAATCCCGTAGGGAATGTACGAATACCAGCCGCCTTATTTTTCAGATCATCGGACAGTTCCTCAATTCCACCTTTTACAATGCGGAACATATCTACAAAATCATCTTTGCTGCCAGTAAAGTACAGCTCGCCATAACTGATGTAGGTAATATAATCGGCTGCACGCTCCAAATCGCCTGTGATATGGGTGGAGAACAAAACACTATGCTCGCCATCTTCAATATACTCTGAAAGAATTTTCAAAAGTTCATCTCTGGAAACCGGATCAAGTCCACTGGTCGGCTCGTCGAGGATCAGCAGCTTGGCGTCGTATGAAAACGCACAGGCAAGCATTAACTTCATCTGCATACCTTTGGAAAGTTCTTTTACCTTTTTGGTTGGTGCAATGTGAAATTTCCGTAACATATCCGCAAATTTCTGGCTGTCCCAATTTGGATAAAATACCGAAATGGATTTTTCAACCTGCGACACTTTCCAATCATCACTGAAATAATTTGTATCGAAAACAACGCCCAGCTCTGATTTTACTTTTTGTTCTTCTGCGATATTATCCAGCCCCATCACTTTGACTGTGCCACCGGTGCGCTTGAGCATATTCAAAATCAGTTTGATTGTCGTTGTTTTGCCAGAACCATTCGGGCCAATCAAGCCCATAATATATCCCTTTGGCAAAGTAAAGCTGATATTGTGAAGCTGAAAAGAATCAAAAGATTTTGAAAGATTCGTTACCTCTAAATAATTAGTCATCTGTTTTTACCTCCGTTAAAATGTCCAAAAGGCGATGTAATTCCTCTGTGGATAGATTTGCCATTCTTGCAGCTTTTATTGCTTCGGTGAGATTGTTTTCTACTTTGCAAATAAGCTGCTCCTTAATCAGTTCTGAACCAGACCCCATTACGAAACATCCACGCCCCTGCACATTTTTAACAAAGCCCTCTTGCTCTAATTCTGTGTATGCCTTTGTCACTGTTAAGACGCTGATCTTTAAGTCTTTGGCAAGTGTTCTAAGGGAGGGCAAAGTTTCTTCGGCTTGAAGCTCGCCAGATAAAATAGCCGCCTTGATCTGCTGTTTAATCTGCTCGTATATGGGGACGCCAGATACATTTGAAATAATCAGTTTCATTGCTGCATCCTCCGTGTGTTTTAACTGTTATGCTGTTGTGTATAACAGTATAACATGCAAGGCTCCAAAAAGCAATATAGTTTAAGAAAAGTTCATAATAGCAAAAATTGGTCGGGATAATAAAATTACTATCCTGACCAATTTCTTTTAACAGGAAGTGCCTATTTCATCCGCTAATATTCCATCCAACTTTATTCCATAAAAAACACCCCGCCTAATCAGTTCCGGGATATTTACCAGAGTAGTAATGAGGCTGTATTTTACTTTCTTTGTTTGCAGTAAATGCGGAACGCTGCTGCGCCAGTGGCTGCCAACTGTACCAGAAGCAGCACAGCAAACAGACCGAAACTCTCATAGTAGAACAGTTCATCCCAAAACAGGAGAACATCACAGAGGGCAGTCAAGGCAACCGTCCAGCGGATGTGCCGGGCCAGCCATTGCCGGAACACCAGCACAAGGACAACGGGCGGTACGATCAGCAGCGCCAGATTCAAAATCAAGGTCGGGGTCAGTTCCATTGCGTCGCCTCCTCACTTTTGTTGATAAGGGTATTGTAAAACCCCAATGTCAGCGAAGTGTTACAGCGGCTAAGAAATTTCAATGAAAATCGGGGTGAAATGTTACAACGCTCGGACACTTTTATATTAGTTGGGTCTACTTCCTTAGTCTACAATCCGTAATCTCTCAACCAACGGAGTTTTTTGTAAACTGTAAAAAGCGGAAATAGTAATCATCAAAATAATCAGAACCACCACAATGCAATATACAGTAAACAATGCTAATGGAAATGTATATGACAAATAGAAAATCCCTGCACTTATCAAGCCTTTTATCAATATCTGCCCTAAAATAATTCCCAATATCAGAGTAAGTATCAAGCTTCCTATCGCCAATACACAACTTTCGCATAGTGCCATTTTTTCTGTTTGTTTCCTAGTCATACCGATGGATTGAAACATAGCGTATTCCCGCTTTTTTGTTGCTATATTTGTAATGATTGTACTTGCGAAAGTAATGATACTAAAAAGCAGCAAGAATAGTGTTACGCCTATGATAGATATTCCTACCTGCCTTATAGTAGCTTCTTTTGAAGCAATCGCTTCTTGCATAGTCGTCAGTGTTAATCCATCTGACATATCCACTAATTTCTCTAAAGATATTGTGGTGTGTTCCAATCCGGTATCATTTGCCTTTACAATCAACCTAATAGAAACATTAAAAGAAACCGAATTTTCTGCTATCAATTCAGTGGGCATTAAAAACCAGCCGCCATAAATTGCTGTATTTGAATACAGATCACCATCTAATATGCCTCCCACTGTATAAGTTTTTTGGGTGCCATCCCCAAATGTAAATTCTACTGTATCGCCTTTAGAAATACCTTCTACACCATTTACAGCAACGATCTGGTTAGATTGAACAAGCTGTTGGTAATCCAAATCGCCTGATTCGCTGAATTGCTGAATAGAAGCAAAGTCATTAGCGGTAATAATAGAAAGTTGATCTTTGCCTGTGCTATTTTTCCCTGCCCAACTAATATCTGTTTCAACAACTTGCTTTATATTGCTAATGTTTGGAAACTCCATTATCTTTTGTTTGAAGTTTTCAATCTCTGAAACTTTCTCGCTGTATTTACCAGTGGTTTCAATCGCAAATTGTCCATACTGGTAGACATCTTTCTTTACAATAGACTCTGGATCAATGGAAGCGGTGTATGTCGCAGCTAAGACGAATAAAAGCCCGCTTAGGCCCAAAGAAAGCACAGAAACTAAAATGCTTTTCCAGTGTGATGTTATGCTTATGATTGCTAGCCCCAAAGAAGATAATTTTCGTTTTTCTTTGTTAGTAACCTTACAATCAAAGCGTTCCATCATATATTTGCTGGAAAGGATCGGGGAAATGCTGAGGGCTATTTTTGTAGGTCTATTTAACGATACTTTTACAACGAAATTGATGATAAGACTAATGATTATCCCCCAGAATACCGCAGCGATCCAATCCCAACCATCAGGTTGCAACAAATATCCAGCAAGGCCGCCAATCAGTAGACCAATCGGAACCCCAATTCTACATAAAATTTTTCTTTCGTAGCGGATGATTTTCTTTGTTTGCTGCTGTGTCATTCCGACAGTACGAAGCTGCCCAAATTGCCGCACTTGATTTACAACAGATAAATAGAAAACATTGTAAATTACTAAAGCACTCACAATTATAATGAAGATTGCCACCCCCATAAGAACCATGTTTTTCTGATTTAATAGTCCTCCGTTGGGCAAACTATCCATGAATAAGTCGTTTCTTGTTACATGATGAATGTCATATTTTGAAGATATATTATCGACCGCAGAAGAAAAACCATATTGCGTCATTTTTGTGGCATCAACAATGGTAATTGAAGCATCGTACCCGTTTTCTGTTTCAGTTACTTTGATGGATTCGATATTTTCCTCTGAATACAACAACTCAATTTGCTGCTGGGAAAGATCATAAAAAACAACTTGTGGCTGCCCTTCTGCCATTCTATCTTTTGTAGTTTCATATCCGCTTTCAAACATAATCAACATCATGAGTAGTGCTGTTGCAAAGACTATCGTAGTAAGCGAGAAACCCTTTTTAACTCGGTTTTTATCTATATCGTTTTTAGCAATTTTTTTCGTGATAGCACTGGTATCATTTTCAAAAGGCCATGTCATAGCCTGCCACCTCCTTACTCCACGATCTTACCATCCTCAATGCGGACGATCCGATCGGCAAGGCGGGCAATGTCGTTGTTGTGGGTGATCATCACAACGGTTTGTCGGAACTCCGCACTGGTACGCTTGATCAGCCCCAGCACCTCGGCGCTGGTCTTGCTGTCAAGGTTGCCGGTGGGCTCGTCGGCCAGCACAATAGCCGGTTTGGTGATCAAGGCCCGGGCGATAGCCACACGCTGCTGCTGTCCGCCAGAAAGATTGTTCGGCATATTTTTCAGTTTATCTTCCAGTCCCAGCAGGTGAACGATCTCGTCCAAAAACTTCTGATCCACCGTGTCCCCGTCCAGCTCCACCGGCAGGACGATGTTCTCATACACATTCAGGATCGGAACAAGGTTATAGTTCTGGAAGATAAAGCCGATGTTGCGGCGGCGAAAGATGGTAAGCTGTTCGTCGTTCATCTTCGACAGTTCTTTGTCCCGGACAATCACATTGCCAGAAGTAGGGGTGTCCAGCCCGCCCATCATGTGAAGCAGGGTAGACTTGCCGCTGCCGGAGGTTCCCACAACGGCCACAAATTCGCCGTCCTCCACGGAGAAGTTCACACCGTCAAGGGCGCGGGTGATGTTCGGCTCTGTGCCGTAATACTTTTTCAGGTCGATAGTCTGTAAAATGCTCATAAAATTCAATCCTTTTTTTTGTTTGTTGTAAATGCGGAACGCTGCTGCGCCGGTGGCCGCCAACTGCACCAGAATCAGCACAGCGAACAGGCCGAAGCTCTCATAGTAGAACAGTTCATCCAAAATAGGAGAACATCACAGAGAGCAGTCAAGGCAACCGTCCAGCGGATGTGCCGGGCCAGCCATTGCCGGAACACCAGCACAAGGGCAACGGGCGGGACGATCAGCAGCGCCAGATTCAAAATCAATGTCGGGGTCAGTTCCATTGCGTCGCCTCCTCACTTTTGTTGATAAGGGTATTGTAAAACCCAAATGTCCGCGAAATGTTACAGCGGCCAAAAAATTTCATTGAAAATCGGGGTGAAATGTTACAAAGCTCGGACATTTCAAAATCAGTCTGCCATTTTGATCCGTTCCACCAACGAATTTCTGCATTGAATTTTTAGACAGATAGCAGAAATTATAATAGGTGTTATTATTAAGCAGACACCGTAAATCAGTAATGGAATAAAAGGAAAAGCATATTGAAAATAAGTTAATCCATTCGCAGACAATATCCGTACTAACAAATAACCCATCAAGGTTCCTGCCACAACCGTAATAATCAAGCATGGAATAATCAGTAAGACACTTTCATGCAGCAGCATTTTCTTTATCTGTTTTTTTGTCATACCGATAGACTCCAATATTCCAAATTCTTTTCTCCTTGTACTGATACGACTAATCAAGGTGTTTGTCAGATTAAAAATGCTAAACATAATGACAAAGGCAGATACTCCATAAACTTGTACGCTGGTATTATGAATCGTATTTGCCGAAGATGCTTTTACCTCTTGTAAGGTTTCCATTACCAAATCAGGGTGTCGGGACAGTATATTATTTAATTTGCTTTCTACTGATTTACCCACTTTTTCATATTCAGGTACGGACAAAGTTAAGGAAGCTGTTAAATCCATATCGCCCCACAACTTTTCTATGGTTTCTTTTGGAAGATAAAAGCCCTCATTCATACTTTTTTCGGAAGTACCGGCAATCAAAACATCTATGCTGTGTTCAGTTCCATCAAACCATCGTAATGTCACTTTTTCTCCTATTGACGGGCAAGTATGATAGACTTCTTTCTGTACGCTTGTTCCCAATATAACCATAGCGTCTTGTTCCACCAATGTTTCGTATGTCCAATCAACAGGAAGCGTTTTCAAAATTTCCTCCTGATTATCAGGCGTAATCGGAATAATGGGAATTTCTAATTGTTCATTGTGATACTCAATAATGGCTGCGGTTCTCTCCGTAGCATAAATCTCTTTAACTTCCGGGATTTGTTGCAATTCTTCCATGAGTTCCTGTGAAAAAGGCGTATCAACTTGATACTCCGAAATACCATACGGTTTGGGGTTGACTAATGTATTGTGGTTAATCGTAATATAATATTCTCCATCTTCCAAATTCCCCATTCTCGCAAAGGAATCTGGATTCCATGATGATATAAAAGTGGCTCCAACCATAAATAAAATCCCGCCGATTGCAAGCGAGGCAATCGTCAGATTGTGTTTTTTTCGATTCTGCTTTTCGCTCAATACGGCTAAAGAATACGGTGAGAGACGAATATGATTTTTCCTGTTGCGCACTCTACTTTCTTTTAGTTCTGGATCGTTTCCAACATATTTTGTTGCTTCAATAGGGGAAATATTTGAAGCTATTTGTGCGGGCTTGTATACGGAAATTTGTACGATGATAATACCTAATATTATTGCAAAAATACTTGTGGCTATGGCATTGATAATCGTTATTCCATTCGGCTCTAATAAATATGCAAATATGATACCTACTGTAATACCGGCAGGTATTCCGAACAGGCAGAAACGATACCCCTCTTTACGAATCATTCGCTTAATCTGTTTTTCTGTCATGCCAATAGTTTTGAGCTGTCCAATCTGCGACACTTGATTTGATACCGAAAGGTAGAACACACTGTATATGACAATTCCGCTTGAAAATGCAATAAAAAGAGTAGCTAAAAGAACACCTCCCATTCCTGATCCACTAATAAGTGAGGAACAGAATTTGCTATTAAAATAAAGTTGGTTCCTGCTTATGTCTTGGGATAAAGCCAGACGATATACTGTATTCTCAAAATCAATAAGTCCCATTTCCGTGGCACCATTTACACGAATCAAGGCACTATATGGAATATCAGATAATAACACACCCTGTTCTGCATACGCTGGGGAGACATAAAAGTAAAATGTTCCTGTTTCCACATTATCAGTAAAACCAGTAATGATGAAATCCTCTGTTTTACTCCCCGCCGTTGGTAAAGTGATGGTATCTCCTATATTTAGCTGATACCCCAGCTCTAATTGAACATTTTTATCAATTACAATTTCATTGTACTGTTCTGGACAGGTTCCACTGACTAATTCATAGGATTTTATAATTCCAAAACCAGTCGGCATATAAACCGCTTCAAATTTGATCCCATCCATCAGAAAACTATCACTATGCTTATAGGGTACAATATCTTCAAGATCAGGTTCTTTTTTCAGAACTTCTATCTGTTCTGCTGTAAGCCCCCCGATGGTAGCTTGCTGCATTTGATTCAAAATCTTTTGTTCACTAATTTTGCTGCCTTGTTGGAATAAGGGGATTCCCACAATCAAACTAATTGCCAGCGCAATGGTCAAAACATTAAAAAAGCAAAAAATACGATTTGAAGATACATTGCGTTTTGCTAATTTCTTTACAATGGCGCTGGTATCGTTCTCAAAAGGCCATGTCATAGTTGTATCACCTCCATATTTGATAAGGTCATTGTAAAACCCAAATGTCCGCGAAATGTTACAGCGGCCAAAAAATTTCATTGAAAATCGGGGTGAAATGTTACAACGCTCGGACATTTCAAAAAAATTTACGGCGGGCAGCCGGAAATGGCCGTCCGCCGAAACATACTACACAATCTTTTAGATAGATTGATTGTGAAATAATTTCAATCCAATCACTACATCTATCATAAGTTCCACAATGAGAATTATACTAATGGCAACATTAAAATTACATAGGTTATATAATCCGATATAGATTTCACAAGTAAGAAATACAACTTGCAGACACAAATTTAAGTATGTCACTAAATGCTCGTTAGTTCTATTCCACAATCTAAACAGGAACATTGTAAAAATAGGTTTTCCCGTAAAAGCAAAAAGCACTGACAATACCGGCACCAAAAATACATAGTAAGAATCTACTGCATTGCTGGGGGATGTACCTACCCATTGAATTGCTATTTTATCAGGAACAACGAAAAATAAAACAATAGATAAAATAACATTGATTATTAAGATGATTGTTGTTGCTTTGCAAAAATTGATTTTTTTCATGGTGTTTTCTCCTGTTATAAGTGTGCTTTATTTAGTCGGCAACATAATGGAAAATTCCGAACCCTTGCCCGGCTCCGAAACCACTTTGATATAGCCGCCCTGCCGTGTTACGATCTCGCGGGCCAGATACAGGCCAATGCCCACGCCCTGCTGTTCGTGTACTTCTTCCTCACGATAGAAGCGCCGGAAGATGGCGGCCTGATTGCTTTCGGAAATGCCCTTGCCGGTGTCGGCTACTTTGATTTCCACATACATTTCCCACAGCACCACCGACACAGCGATTTTCCCGCCTGCCGGGGTGTACTTCACCGCATTGTCCAGCAGGTTAAAAAGGGCTTCGGATGTCCACTTGCTGTCATGGAAAACGGTCAAATCCTCCGGGCAGTCCACGGACACGACGATTTCCTTTTTCTCTGCTGCATACACAATTCCACTCATGGCCTGTGCCACGGTATCAAAGAGGCGGCCCGGTTTCTTATCCAACTGGATCACGCCCGTTTCCAGCCGGGAAGTTTTCACAAGAGCCTGAAAGAGAAAGTCCAGCTTATCCGTCTGGCTGCGGATTCCCCGGATAAAGTCGGTGCGCTCCGCCTTGGTCATAGGCTTTTCCAGCAGCGTGTCCGTCGCCATTTTCAGATTGCTCACCGGCGTTTTCACCTGATGGGAAATATCTGATACAAGGGTCTGTAACTCCTGCCGTTCCTCGTCCACCCGGCGGCGGTTCTCCTGCATGATCTGGTAAAGCCTTGCCAGCCGGTGTCCGATTCTGGCAAGCTGGGTTTCGCTGTCCTCCGGGCGCTGGGGCGCTTCATTCCCGGCGATCATGTGGTCTAAGGTCTGGCACAGGTCGCGGTAAACTGCGACAGCCGCTTTCCAAACGCCTGCGTCAGTACAAAAATCCCCACAAGGGCACACAGCAGCAGCGCCCCGCCCGTCAGCAGCACCGCCGTCTGTTTTGTCACAAGAAACAGGGCTATGGTGATCCCGGACATGGAGAGGACAAGCCCCATTGCCACCCGGCCAAACAGCCGCTTTACCGAGAGATTTTGAAACTTCATTTTGCCTCGCCTCCCGTCCATTGATAGCCCATGCCGTAAACGGTCTTGATGTAGGGTGCGCCGCCGTCGGATTCAATCTTGCTGCGAATCCGGCTGATGGAAGTTGTCAGGGTGTGTTCGTCCACAAACCTCTCGTCTATATCCCACAGCTTTTCCAAAAGCTGCCCACGGGTCAGCACTTGCCGGGGATTTTTACGGAACAGGTTCAGCATTTTGTACTCCATCGGGGATAGGGTCAGGGGCTTGCCGTTTAAGGAAGCCGTTTGCTCCGAGAAGTCCAGAAACAGCCGCCCGTCGTCGTAAATGTCCTTGGCTGGTTTGTGGTGTTCCAGCATGGCAAACATGGCTTTGATTTTCCGCTGCAAGGCCCCGATCACAAAGGCTTTGTGATGTAGTCCACCGCGCCCACCTCATAGCCCCGTATCTGGTCGCTCTCCTGATCGTTGGCAGTCAAGAAAATTACAATAGTGTCCGGGTGCTGGGGCTTTATCAGCTTGCACAGCTCAAACCCATTTCCATCCGGCAGGTTAATGTCCAGCAGCACCAAATCAAATTCCCGCTGGCGGATGCGTCTGCGGCGGTTCTGGCATTTAGGCAGAAGTCACGCCGTAGCCGTCTGCGGTCAGGTTATAGTCTAACATCTTATTCAAAAAACTGTCGTCCTCGACAATTAAAATCTGCTTCATATTCTCACTTCCTTTGCTTTTTGCAGATAGTATAACAGGCAAATGTCCGCGAAATGTTACAGCGGACAAAAAATTTTAATTTTTTGCATTTCTCTGTTATAGCAGTTCAAAATAACAACTCTATTATAGGCAGTTATCAAAGGTTTATCAATGCGGCAACTGTAAACAGATCCTCTGCCAAAAACTCTTAAAACTACTGGCAAGCAATGCAATCTTACGTAAGATTGCGTATTTAGCAGAAATCCCGTTCCCGGAATTCCTGCTAAATGCTTGTTGGTGACATATCCCCAAACCCCTGAGATCATTGCCGGTGGCAATGGCTGCGCGTTCCGTTGGAACGCTGAAAACGAAAAGCTGACAAACCTTATTGACGTGATTTTTCTGTGCTGCGCTGCGGTAGCGGTGGGGAAGAAATCTCTAATAGATATTCCACATTAGCCCGAACATTATGAAGTTCTTTCATATCATTTTTGGCCTGCTTATAGGCAGAATAGGCTTTCCGTTTTTGTTCCAGAAGATCGGTGTATTCCTCCCGGAGAGATTTAACAGAGGGGAGCTTTTGGATTCCTAGCTCGTCAAAATGATTCTTTGCCGCCTGGTGTAGCAGAATTTCAGCCTCATGTACTATTCGGTATTTTTTGCTGTACCCGGCTTTGCGATATTCTACATAGACAGCCCGCGTTTTCGCATAGTTTACGATCTGCTTTTGTAGCTCGGCATTGGCGTTCATTCTTGACTCTAAATCTTTAATTTGAACGGATAAGGTATTGAAATTAGTGGTAGCGGCGTTGGCTTTTTCCAGAAGATCCTCATAACCCATATCGCCATGTTCTTTTAAGTAGAGCACTGCCTGGGAAAGCTGTTTTAAGTTGAACACTTTTGCCCAACGCTCATAACCGGGACCTTTGCCGGAACGGATTGCAGCCTCTATATCTACCAGCAATCCAACTTTGGAAACCGGTTTTTTTGAAAAAGTATGGTGGGATTTTACTGTCCGTGTACCGGCAATTCGTTCTTTGATGGCCTGTTCTGTATAATCGCCTTTGAGCGTATCGCATCGGGTATAATTTTCTTGTCCCGGAACTCGGAACCGAAGATGTTTTCTTTCACGGTTAACTTCAATCCCGGCAGCCTCCAGCTTCTTTAGAAGTTCCTCAAAATCTTTTGGCTTTTCCTCTAATGCAGCATCAATAGCAATGCGTATCTGCTCCTGAAAGGAAGGCTGCTTTTTATTTCCCAGCCATGTGCCATAATGCTCCCGGCTGGGTTTCGGATTTTCTACAATCGAAAGTCCATGCTCCAAACACAGCTTGTCATTCATTCGCCGGATTGCCCAGGTAGAACCCCAGAAGTTGCGAAATTTTTTCTGACAGTCCAGTGTAGTAGAGTTGATAATGATGTGATTATGGACATGGTGCTTATCCACATGGGTGCAGACAACAAAGGCATGGTTTCCTTTTGTGAGCTTCAGTGCCAGCTCCCTGCCGATCTGATTAGCTTCTTCTGGCGTAACTTCGCCGGGCTTAAATGCCTGACGGAGATGGTAGGCGATCACATCATCTGCACCCTGATTTCTGCCGGTCAGATTTGCATACTGTCGTTTGGAAAGAAGAAACTCTGCATCAGCAAGCCGGGTATCACACTCATAGCCATAAATGAATTTTCCAAAATCGGTTTTCTGCGGATTTTCTACATAATCAATAATATCTGAGATCGCAGTAGAGATATTCCGACCTTTTCCTACATGCAGAGGCATCAGTCTTGTGGTCGCTATTTTCGTCACCTCCTTAACTTAATTCCAATCAGAGAAGTTATAATTGCAGAAAAAGAGCGGGGCTGCCTATGCGCCCCGCCAAATCTGCTTAACCAAATATAAAATCCTTTAAGGCACTGTTTGCCCCGCCAATGATCCCTACCAGCCATGCAGCCGCCAGAGGCAGACCGTATGGACTGATAAGAAAGGCGATCATAAGCCATGCAAGACCCGGCAAAAATCCTGCGACAAAGAACAGCACCAATGCCGCCAGAAAGATGATCCCAGAAAGAATCCCAAGTACCGCACCGGAAAGAACCACTAAAAATTTACATACCAGATAAAGAATCCCCGTAACCAGCATAAAGGGAAGTGCCAGTAATTTACCTATCAAACGCATACGCTTTGCCTCCTTTCAGAAGGCATCTGCCCTTATAAAATTACCGTGACGGCAAAAAGAAAGCAACGGCTTTCCGGCTGTTTATGAAATGTTTGCAAATCCCCGGATCAGTTTATCCATGCCATCTTAAAGGCTATTTAAACAATCGAAAAAAAGTGTTATAGATAAAATTGGCTTATTATATTCTATATTTCCGATTTTTCCATCTATTTTCTTTAGTAATTCTTTTACAATATACAATCCCAAACCGGAACCACCTTTGGTGCGTGATTTATCAACGGTGTAAAACTTGCTGAATAATAAATTTATATCCATCTCATCAAGGGATTGCGTTGAATTTTTAATCATGAACACGCCTTCCTGGTTAATGGACACTTCAATATAGTTATCAGAATAACGGATTGCATTTGTAATTAGATTTTCAATAATACGTTTACAAATAAGGTTATTGCCATATATCCACACCGGAGATTTTTCTGTTTGAATAATCGGCTGGATTTCCCCAAATTCATAATACTTTTCAATTAAGCAATCTGTAACAATTCTATTTATATCAACCTTCTCACATTCAACATCAAACTGCTCATTTTCCACCACAGATAAATCATAAAATTCTTGCACCAGATCTGTGAGATAATCTGTTTTTGCTTTAATGATTTCAATATATTGGTCTTGCTCCTGTTTATCTTCACATTCTTGTAAAAGTGTTAGATAACCCTGTATAGATGTTAATGGGGTTCTTAGATCATGGCTTATATTAGATATAGATTGCTTTAACTGATCTTCTTCTTGCTTAATTTGAACTTGCAGTTTCTTATGCAGGGTATCTTTTTGATTGATCGCATAAGCTAACTCTTCAATATCTCTATTTGATAAAGATACTCTTATTTTTCGTTTTTCCTTTATCTGCTTATTTATATTGCGAATTGTTCTAGTAATAGAAAAAAGGGAACATGCTAATATGAATATAGAACATATCAATAAAAAATAGAACATATCCGCATTTCCCCTTTCTGTTGTAATTAGTGTATTTCTTGTTTTCTCAATATCAATGCTGACACCAGGAATGTAATAATTACAGTTCCTACAAAATAAAGTAAGATATTGATTTCCAAATGATTTACCATATTATAAGAACACGTATTCATCCAATAATACATCGGATTGATTTTTAAGTACGTTAGAACTCGCCACGATTGAGCAGACATATTATCCCATGTCATCATATAAATAAGAGGTCCGCTAAAAGTAAATAATGACATAGTTCCTACCACAATAGCTGTATGCTTAAATATCACACACAGCATGAGTGTAATACCGATAAAGGCTCCCATAACCATGCAATTTAGCCCTGCAATTTTCAACATTGGAAGTAATTGTATCGGCACATTGTATTTTGTACATTCAATTATAAATGCAACCATAATAAATGAAAAATATAAAATGATGCTGGTAACAGTAATCACGATATACTTTGCAATAAAGAATTTTAGTCGGCTTTGTCCACTTGCAATCGCAATTTTAATCGTTGAATCTGTATATTCTCTGGAAAAGAAAACAACAGAAAATATAAGAACAATCAGCCAGAAAAATACCGTATAAGACGTGGCAGTCCTTATAATTTCTTCAATCATTGGATGTACCTGATCACTATATGCACGAGCAAGAAATCCTACGGTTTCTCCTATCTTCCATGTTTCATCTACGCTGGAACTAGATACTACAAATTGTTGCTGACCTCCTATGGAAAAGATACCAAAAACAGCTAAAATCAATGCAAATGTTAGATATAACGCCTTTGTATGAAATAATTTATAAAATTCTGCCCGTATTTGATTATACATTTTTCTACCCCCTATTAGATTTTCAAAGTATGTTTCCAAATCTTCTCCCTGAACAGAGATTTCATCAATGATGATTTCATTGTCGGTTAGTAATTTGGAAATCATTCTTACATTATCTAAACAATCATAAATCCGAATAGAATTGTCTGGATAAACGGAATAGTTTTTAATATTAGCTTTTTGTTCTAATATGAGAGTGGTTTTCTGTATATTATCTGTTTTCAAACAAATATGCCGTTTACATTCTTCATTCAATTTTTCAGCAGAAATTTGTTTTAAAAGTTCTCCCTTATGAAGAAAGCCATAACAAGTGGCGAGCTGGTGCAATTCGCTTAATATATGGCTGGATATTAAAATGGTGGTTTCCCGTTCTTTCACTAATTTTTTAAGAAGTTCCCGTAATTCGATAATTCCCGTAGGATCAAGTCCATTGACAGGTTCATCCAATATTAAAAATTCTGGCTCACCTAATAATGCAACGCCCAGTGCAAGCCGCTGTTTCATCCCTAATGAAAAATTCGCTACTCTTTTTTTACCTGCGTTCGATAAGCCAATCAATTCTAAAGTATCAGCAATGCAGCTTTTATTCGGAATACCTCTCTGTATTCTTTGCACTTCCAGATTTTGTGAAGCAGTCATATCTTTATATAGTGCCGGCATTTCAATCGTACACCCGATTTTTGATCGTTCATATTGCAGATTATCATTATGCCCAAATAGAATAATTTCTCCTTCACTTTTAAAATTAAGACCTGTCAATAATCTGATTAGCGTTGTTTTTCCTGCTCCATTTTCGCCCACAAGTCCATATATTTCGCCTTTTGGAATAGTTAAGTTTACATTTTTTAAAGCATAGAAATCTTTATATTTTTTGCTCAGGTTTTTTGTTTCGCATATAAATTTTGTCATCCTAAACAACTCCTTTCCATGCCACTATATATGATAACTCTAAAGAAAATCTAAAGATTATTTCATTTTATATCCAATCCCCCAAATAGTTTGTATATAATCTTCATTTGTAATTGATTTAATTTTCTTACGAATATGACTAATATGAGTATTGATTGTATCGTCATCATACGCATAAGGTTCATTCCAAATGGATTCATATAAATTTTGTTTTGAAAATATTTTCTGTGGGTATTGCAATAGCAATTCTAAAATGCTCAATTCTGTTGATGTAAATGGTACTAATACTCCGTTTATATAAACCAAAGAGTTATTGATCTTTATATTTTTGTATATCAAAGTATTATTATTTTGATAAGGATTATCGACAGTCCGTTTTAAATTTGCCTCAATACGTGCAAGAAGCTCATACAAATCAAATGGTTTTGTCATGTAGTCATCTGCCCTATTTTTAATAATTCTATTTTGGTCTGAACCATTGTTTTTGCTGATACAACAATAACAGGAGCGTTTGTAAATTTTCGCAATTTCTGTAATACATCATCCCCATTCAGCCCTGGCAACATAATGTCAAGTATTATCAAGTCCGGAACAAAAGATTTGCACAAATTTATTCCTTCTATACCATTTAAAGCATATTGAACACTATATTTATTATTTTCCAAGAATTTTTTAATCATATTGCAAATATCTATATCATCTTCAATAATAACAATTTTACACATTTTTATTTACCTCCATGCCAAATTATTTTATCATAGGAACTTATCGTTATCCACATAATAATATCGTCGATAAAAAACTGTTAAGAATAAATGAACCCATATCAAGATGCCATTTCAAAATTAGTTTAATATTATGAAAGATTTGCAAATCCCCGGATCAGTTTGTCCATGCCATCCCAAAGGCTGTCCAGACGGGTGCGGATGTCATCTATATCTGCGGCATAAATATTGCCGGTCTCATTGGCCCGTCTGGTATATTGGTTTAAGTTATTGGAACAAATGCGGAGAAGCCGGATCATTTCCTGAATATCTCCCATATCAAGGTGAATGATGTAACCGTCTACGGCCATCTTTCGCAGATATGCCGACAGGTTGGTAATGCCAAGTTCCGCCATGCGTTCTTTTACCAGTTCGGCCTCCGGTTCGGACATGACAAATTCGACGCGGACGGATTTTTTGTTATGCCCGCCCTTCATCGTTCCAACCCTCTTTTATGAGATGAGACCTCCTGTGTTGAAACCACCGTCTTTGCTCTTTTGAGTTTTTCCCGCAGGGTGGTCTTTTCCAGCTTATCAAGATATTCCTCCAGATTTCCGGCTGTCGCATGATAGCTGCGTTTGAAGCGTTCCCGTTTTAGAATCATCATCAGCTCCGGCTCATTTTCCGGCAGATAAGTCATTGTTTTAGGGGCTCCATGCTCTGGCATAAACCGGTTCATAAGCTGTCTCCGTTCCTGATAGGGAATCGTGATAACATTTCCATCCGCAAATGCAACGGCTACATTTCCGATTGGACAGGTCAGCTTTTTCATCCGTTCCACATGTTCTCTATAATTTAGCGGATAGAGATTGCCAAATATTTTTCCGTCCCTGACTTCTTTCAAAGAGATGGCATAAGCCAAAACGGGATCATTTGTCTGTTCCTGGTAAAACCGCCACACTTTATTTTCATGCTTCCATCCAGATAAACTTCCCGTTCGCGCAGGGTATAGGTTCCGCAAGGGCGTGACATCCAAAGAAGCTGTTTATCCTCTGAACGGTCTGACACAGCCAGTTTTGAAATCAGTTCCTTATCCAGGTCAAAGTCCTCTTTATAATGTTGGGTATGAAGATCTACGATACGGGAAATAGCACCCAAAAGATCTACATCCTCAAATCTTACCCCGGCCATCAGCGTTCCCTTTCCGGCACAGGAGGGATCATCTGCCTTGCTTCATGCTCCGGTTTGTCTGCTTTCAAACGGTCCATCAAAGACGGCTTTGCTTCCGGCACCAGCTCCCGGATTTCTTCATCCGTCTGTCCGTCTGTCAGATCCGGGCGCACAGGAGGTTCGTTGTTCAGCCTGCCATCCAGCATATTGTAGTTCCCGGTTTGTCCTTCCTCATAAAGTTCCGCATTGCGAAGATAACTTTCCGGCGCCTGAAACGGCTGTCCGGCAAACAGAATTTCTCTTTGGGTGGTAAACTGTGCAAGGACCCCATTTTGCAGTCTCGCAAATTCTTCATACTGGCGCAAGGTAAGCCTCGTTCCAACATTTCCGTCTGGGTATGCGCCCAGCCTTCTCCATAAAGAAAATAATACATATCGGGCTGATCACAGACAAAACACAGGGAACCGTCCTGATTGTCATAGTAAGATGGCTGCATATCCTGGTAATGGCAACGTTCCTCACGCCCCAAATACACACGGTTGTCCGCACCCAGCATAGCGACCATACCCGCGTAATTACTATGGACCGCAGAGCGGATTTCTACCAGCGGATCTGTTTGAGAAGGAATCTGTCGGCCCGGAATCTCGTTTTGTTTTTCCGCTGCATCATTTCTTGGTATTACTTCTTCATGGCTGCGCGCATCCAGTTCCGGTTGAGATGTTCCTTTCCGAACAGCGCCGGGTTCCGGTTCTTTTTCTTTCACATAGTATCGGACATTTGCTGTCGTATGCTCGTTGGCTTCCTTTGCATAGTTTTCAGCGTCGGCTTTGCTATCAAACTCCAACGTTTTTCCATTTTCCTTGCACCAGCTTTGTGCCGGTCCGAAAATAGAAGTGCTGCTTCGTACTGCCCATACACCATAGGTCCGTTTCCTTTCCATTTCGCATCCCTCCTTATCGTTCCTGCTGTTTGGAAGTTTGTTGCTTTTTTACTGGGTCTGCCGGTTTTGTTGCCTTTAGCTGCTGACGGAGAGAATTCTTATGCTCTGGTTCGGAATCTGTGATGTTGACATATTCGCCAATGATACAGAGCGCTTCTCCATAACTGCCGGAAGCAAATACCCGGTCAGACATTTCTTTTGCCTGTTCTTTTAGACCATGCTCCCGCAAAGTACGGGAAGCAATACCAAGCAGATTAAAAATGTTCCCATCTGCTCCGATCAGAGGGCAGTCCGGTTTATCTGCCAATGGTTCCGGTGTTTCTATAAATCCGCCTAAATAATTCGGCACAAAGTCCGACAGCCATGTGCCGCCATAGACTTCATGGGTCTGTAAACGCCACAGGGCAAGTTTCCCTATATCCAGTTTCACATCATCAAAAGGGTAAAGCAGACAGGTCAGTTCTCCGTGCTGAAAAGCAAACACATTTTCAAACTGGCTGCCATCTTTCAATATGCCTGCATTTGTCAACATTTCGTTGATCCCGTCCACCCATTCTGTCAGATCTCCGCCGCAGCCCTGTAAAATCAGTCCTTCCTTATCCGGCATACGGCGAAGATCCTCTGCAGTAATCGTGTTGATATTCAAAAAATCGCCTCCTATCGTTTTTGTTAAAATATAAGTTTTGTCCGCAACTTAACCTCATTTCAAAGCACCGGAGTATTCTTATACAGCTCCCTTAAAAACAGATGCGAATAGCCATTGAAAATCAAGGACTTTTGGGGCTAAGTTGCGGACATATCATGGTTGGTTTTGCCGCTGCCGACGTTTGCGTTTCCGCTCGGATTTCCGTCTTGCATAGACCCGGCAGGCATCGGAGCAATATGCCTGGCTGGTTATAGGAAGATATGATTTTCCACACACAGAGCATATTTTCTGTCTCATGGAGGTGTCCTCGCCGGTAATGGCTGATTCCAGTGCTGCATCCACCGGCAACACCGCTTTTTCAAAGTACCGGCAATAAGCACCGGTCCACCATTTATTCAGCATGTAGCAAGGGCTGTCCAGGGGAAGGCAGATCTTATCCTGAGAGTCATAGTTGGCGCAAAGCTCTGTAACCAGCTTTCGGATTGCAGACTGCTCCGAGCGTTTTAATTCCCTCTCTGCCATAATGCCTACCTTTCCGGGTCACTGCTTTGTCTGCCGCCGGAAATTCCGGTTGCATCAGTAACATTCCTGGACTGTGAAAGGGCATCGGCGATAGAGTTCCGCTTTTTCTGTTTTGGTTCATGGTAAATAAAAAGTTCGTTTTTTCCCGGTACATACAACAAGCCATTTTCTTCGCAGCGGAAAATATCACATTCTTTGTCAGTTGAAACAGCATAAAACCCTCTATAATCAAAGGGTACCTTTTGCCGCTCCTGATAGGTACACAGCCCTAAGTTGGGGTCACTTGCCAGCCGTTTCGATATGGCGAAAAAGTCGCCTTCTTTTTTGTAAAATTTTCGTATGGGCGTGAAGTGATAACCTCCATATTCAAAGGTTTTTCGATCAATCATTTGCGCCTGCCTTTCTTTACGGGAAATTCCAGCTTGAAATTCACATATTTACCGCCGGTATCATCCAGGATCACTTCCGCATCATAGGTCCTTCCTGTTTTTTCACTGTAAAGCCCGGACATAGAAATGCGGCCCTCTTTCAAAAGAGCCGCTGCCACAGACTTTGTGATAGATTTTTTCTTGCTGGAAAAGAAACGGTTATCTTTCCAAAGAGCAAAAGAACATTCCCTGTTGCCGCAGAAAAAACCTTTCTTTCCTTCAAATACCGGGGCACCGCAGCGGGGACATACCCCCACGGCTTCGTGTGCAGTTCCTTTGGAAGAAGGAAACAGATCCGCAAAACGTTCTTCCGGGGTAGTATGTTCTTTTACCAGCGTCCGGCTCATATCTGCAATCTGATCCATAAAAGATGTTGCCGACAGTTCGCCATGTTCCACTTGTTTCAGCATGGATTCCCATTCTGCAGTTAAGATGGGAGATTTGATATTGTCCGGCAGGACTGCGATCAGGTTCTTTCCTTTTTCCGTAGGATGAGCTGCTTTTTCTTTCGCTGTACAAATCCGGCAGAAACCAGCTTTTCCAGTGTTGCCGCACGGGTAGCCGGAGTACCCAATCCTTTACGCTCGGCATCTTCCGGCATATCTTCCGCACCGGCAGTCTCCATAGCGGACAGCAGTGTGTCCTCCGTATAGTGCTTCGGCGGTGAAGTTTTCCCTTCACGGAGACTTGCTGATACAGCTTCAAAAGTCTGTCCTTCCTGCAGCACAGGGAGAGCGACAGCTTCATTTTCTTTGTGTTCCGTTTCACTCTGCCTGATACTCATACGGTGAATCCGTTCCACCTCTTTCCAGCCGGACTGTAAAATAGTCTTTCCTTTTGCCGTAAAAGTATATCCCTGGCAGTCCAATATAGCGGTGACCGCTTCAAATCGGTGTACCTGCGTTGTGGCACAAAGCAGTCTGACGGCAAGCAGGGTAAGCACATCCCGCTCCCCGGAAGGAAGCTCTGACAGGTCTGTCCGTGCGATTTCCACAGTTGGATAATGGCATGGTGGTCAGTCACTTTGCTGTCATCTGTTACCCGGTCAATGTCCGGCTCTCCGGCGTAGCTTTTCCAAAGGTCATATTGTCACGCAGCCACAGGATCAGGGAAGCGGCGGTTGCCTGCATGTCCTTCGTCAAATACTGGCTGTCCGTTCTCGGATAGGTTGCCAGCTTCTTTTCATAGAGAGATTGCACATAATCAAGGGTCTGTTGAGCCGTATAGCCATAAATACGGTTACATTCCCTTTGCAGAGTTGTAAGGTCATAAAGGCGGGGAGGCTGTATAGTTTTTACCTGCTTTTCCACAGAACGCACAAAAGCGGAGTTGTGGTCACAGTCCATACGGATTTTTTCAGCCTCGGATCGTTCCGTCATTTTTTCGCCGGAAGCAGTAAAACCTCCGCAGGTGATTTCCGGCACATAAAAAGGCTTACTGATGAAGGATTCAATATCCGACTCACGCTGTACCAAAAGTGCCAGTGTCGGTGACATAACACGGCCGACATTTAGGGTGACACCATACAGGACAGAAAAAAGCCGGGTGCATTGATCCCGATCAGCCAGTCGGCTCCTGCCCGGCATACTGCCGCATCATAGAGCTTATCGTAATCACTGCCGGGACAGAGATGGTCAAAACCCTCACGGATCGCCGCATCCTCCATACTGGAAATCCAAAGCCGTTCCATAGGCTTATTACATCCGGCATATTCATAGACCAGACGGAAGATCAGTTCTCCTTCACGCCCGGCATCCGTAGCGCATACCACGGAATCAACCCGTTTGTCCTTCATCAGCCGGCACAAAAGAGCAAGCTGCGTTTTCTTATCCTTTGGAACTTCATATTTCCAGTTTTCCGGCAGGATCGGAAGGTCCTCATACCGCCATTTGGCGTACTGTTCTTTGTAAGCCTCCGGCTGTGCCAGTTCCAAAAGATGTCCCACGCACCAGCTCACCAGATAGCCGGAACCTTCGAGATAACCATCTTTTCTTTTCGTTGCGCCTAATACTGCTGCCAGTGACATAGCAACAGAGGGCTTTTCTGCAATCACAAGTTTCAATTTTTATTCCTCCTTCATAGTTTCAAATTCTTTATCCGCAAGTTTTCCGGTTTGCATAAGACACATCAGCATAACGCCGGAAGCCATTCCTCCGGCAAAGGTAAGGAAATATGAAATCAGGTTCCACATAAGCATTCCTCCTAAAAATGGGTAAAGAAAAACGCCCACTTCAAAGTGAGCGCATCAATAGGTATCTATTTTGTTTTTGGTTTCAAGTGATCCGGCAGGACGATCTCTCCAACCGGGATTTCCCGCAGTTCCTTCTTCATCCGATGGGTGAAGCGGATCGTCTTTGCCGTACCGCCGGTTTCCCGTCCGTCATATACAGCGATCACTCGGTCGGAGTGCTCCACCATATAGCGGTTTCTGTGGGAGTAGACGCTTGGGAGATATTTTTCCTGTATGACAACAACATCCGCACAAGCCTCCAGCAGTTCACGGGTTCTTGTTTTCTTATTCAGGCTGTCCAGACGCTTGCGGTAAGGGATCACTGCGATCAGCTCCAGCGCCGGATTGGTCTGCTTTCTTTCCAACACCAGCTCTGCAAAATACTGATCCACGCCATCTGCAAAGCCACTCATAAAACAGGTGAATCCATCTGTAACGGCAGCATCGATCTCATGTTCCAAAGCGGCTTTTATTTTGTTAATCTCATTCTGCGGCAAATCCCTGTGTCCGGTAACACAGCAAGTCTTTCCTTTCATCGGTCATCCCTCCATCTGATAGGTAAAATTCTTCACTTTTCACATAGTAATAGATTTTATTTAGCAAGTCAACGATAATACCCTTTTTCTCTTTGCGGATAATAAAGGGGTGTAAGGTACAATCTATTACAGAATGGGAGGTGAAGGCGATGTATGAAGATTTTGTCCCGGAACGATTAGCGAAGCTGCGGACACAAAAAGGAGTTTCCGCACGCGATATGTCTTTATCGTTAGGTCAGGCAAACAACTACATCAATAATATTGAGAATAAAAAGTCACTTCCCGCTATGCAGTCTTTTTTCTACATCTGCGAATATCTGGGTGTGACTCCGCAGGAATTCTTTGATGAAGGAAATACTTACCCGGAAACCTTGAAGGAATTCATTGCAGAGGCAAGACAGCTTGATCCTCAATCCATGCAATATATCCTCGGTATTATGAAAGAACTCAATAGCAGAAAGTAAGCGGTCACGGTAATGACCGCTTTTTTCGTGACTTTCTTTATTATATTTTATAATGTTCTCGAAATGTCCGCTCCCTATACCGATAAGTATTCAAAAACTGTTCTCCAAACAGCCTTTTTCTATTCGCCGGTACTGCCAAAGCTGCCGGTTCCTCGTTCTGTTCCCAGATCGGTTACAAAATCCGCAATGACGATCGGCGTGATCACAAGCTGCCCGATACGGGCTCCCTTAAAAAGAGACTGCGCCTGATTGCTTACATTGCTGATGATCGCATGGATCTCTCCACGGTAGCCGGAATCCACAGGTGGCAGTTCACAGACCAGACCTTTTACCGCCATACTGGTACGGGGAAAGATATATCCTGCATACCCATCCGGTATTTCCAGTCCAAAACCAAGAGGAATTTTGGCGATTTCTCCGGGCTGTAAGGTGCAGTCATAGGCAGATAAACATCTGCCCCGGCATCATTGCCATGCGGACGGTAAGGACGCTGGTGCTCCGGTACGCCAAAGTCAATCAGTTTTATTTTCATCGGCAGCCTCCTTCCCAAAGAGCAGGATAGTCTTTTTCTAAAATATCCTTTGGCGTCATATCTGCCTGCAGTTTTCGTCCACAGGTCATTTTACCTTCCAGACATCGATCTATCTGACAGAAAGGCCCGGTCAGTGACGGGGCAAACAAAGCAGGGCTTAGTTCATAAAGTTCTTTCCAGACCTTTAGCAGCACGATCCTTGTTTCATCTGTATTTCTCCGGCATACCCGCTGGCTGATGATATGTTTCCACTGATAAGGGGTGGCGCTGATGAGCAGTACATTCCGTAATCCCTGGGGCGTGGCATAGCCGGCCGCATCGTGCCCACTTCCGGCAGTGCACAGGGCTTCATAACATTTCATGCTTTCATTACAGCTTTTTAAGTACAATTCCCGTACCACTGCCGGAGCCGTCATAATAGAATACGGGACAGCGAAATCCGCCTGTCCCGTATAGTTGCTGTACTGCAGCGATGCACTCATAAATTTTACTTCGTTCTGGTGGCGGGTGATCTGCGCCAGAAAACGCCTGCTGGCGCCGACAATGGCTACCGTGATCACCGCAAATTTCTGGATGGTAGGATGGGGAAGCGCCCCCATAGCTGCTACTGTCTGAACGCTGAATGATTTTTCGTAGAGCTCCATCAGGTCGTCCATTGAGGCAATCTTATGTCCCTGCTGGGTAAGTCTTGCCGCAAAGACCATGTTTTTTTCTGCTTCCGCTACCGCCTGGCAGTTCAAAATTTTTACTTCAATCTGTTTAATTGGTATGTCCCTCCTTTACAATCGCTTTCAGTAAGAACAGATAGTTAAGACTGTCTGTGATCTTTTCGTCCCATGTGTCCATCGGATAAACTGTTTCCTCGGCAAAGCACATATCGTACAGAGAAACAATATGCTTTGCCAGCATACCGGCAAGGGCACGCTGGGGCGTTGTATGCTGTAAAGCTGCCGCTGCCTTAAATGCAATCAGCCGGTCCGGGTCATCCCCGGTGTATTCTTTGGTTTTTCGTTTCAAGGTATCAGCACAGAGCCGTACCTGTTCGTCAAAAACGGCATTGACTTCATTTTGCGTAATATAGCATCCCTCCTTTGAAAACAAGAAACCGGCTATTCTAAAGCATCTTAGAATAGCCGGCAAATAAATGGATATGTAATTGTTTATAGTGTATTGATCTCTTTTTCCAGTTCCTGGACCGCTGCTATGACTGTCTCAAATGTCGGAATATCCCCATACAACATATCCTGCATAGAGTTATAGTGGTCCTATGTCAAGAAAAAGTACAAATTAAATGTAACCAATTTTCTCTGTTCTGAGCGAAATTTAACTTGCTATTTTTACTGCATTCTCCTCGATGTTTTTAAGATATTGTTCCTCATATTCATTTGGAGACAAATATCCACAGTGACTGTGAATGCGCACGGTATTGTAAAATGTTTCGATGTATTCAAAAATCAATTTATGTGCATGTGCATAATTAAAGATTTTAAACCGGTTGATCCATTCTCTCTTCAAAAGTGCATGGAAAGATTCAATACAGGCATTATCCCATGGATATGCTTTCTTTGAATAACTGTGAATCATACCTTTGGTTGCTTTTTGAAACGCTTCCGATACGTACTGGCATCCTCTGTCGCAGTGGAAGATCAACGGTTTTTCAATATTTCTGACACGTTTTGCTTTTTCAACACATTCCACTACATGGGATGCCTCCAGCGTCTCACTCAACACCCAGGAAATGATTTTTCTCGAATACAGATCCATCACACTGGTAAGATACACAAAGCCTTCAAATGTCCAAATATAAGTGATATCTGAACACCAGACAGCATCTGGATGAGTGGGATTGAATTCTTCGTTGAGGATATTTTTGAGTTTCTGGCTGAAATCAGAGTCTATGGTTGTCTGGATATATGGTTTCACCCAATGGGCTTTGATTCCCATTTGACGCATATAGTTTCCAATTGTTTTTTCGGAAACAGATTCCCCAGATTTTCGCAATTCTGCAGTAATTTTAGGAGCACCGTAGTTTTGATGGGATTCCTCGTAGATCTTTTGAATTTTTTCTTTTAAAACTGCACGGCGAACAGACGTGTCCGAAGGAACCCGTTTCTTCCATGCGTTGTAACCTGAACGTGAAACGCCTAATTTTTTCAGTATTCCGCTGACAGAAACCTGACGTTTCACGGGCAGGGATTTGATTTCTTTCACATACTCAGAAGTAGCTGTGTAAAGAGCTTTTGTCAGTTTCCCAGAATACCGATTGCTTTTTTTAACACTTCAAGAGCATCCTTCGTATCTCGTAATTCACGTTGCAATCTGGCAATCTCTTTCGCTTCCTCACTTGCATAATTTCCAGAACCACGGGTGGGAACTTCTCCTTTATGTTCCTTTGCTGCTTTCATCCAGTTTTTCAGTGCAGATTCACTGACTCCAAGATTCTCCGCAGCCTTGCGAAGTGGCATCTCTGGATGATCCAAGCGATACTGTACCGCATCCTCTTTAAACTGTTGGGAATATTTTGTACCTTTTGCCATAACCATTCTCCTCCTTGATCTATGACTATCATATACTATTTATTGAAAATGGTCATGTTTATTTTGTACTATTTATATTCTAACATCATAGTCCGTTTCCAATGCTGCGAACCGATATTCCGGCGGGAGTAATTTTAATGTGCCCGGCACAGCCTCCGGGTACTTCGCCCATGCTCTGGGATAGAATTTCATTTTGAAATCTACAACTTTCTTCAGGAGATCCAGCCTGGAAAAAGCAGCTTCTTTGACCGGTGTTGCAGCCATGCGGTAGAGATCATAATAATGTCTGGAATACCGCTGCGGCATTTCCAAATGTTCCGGTCTGTTCGCTTCATGGTGCAGGATTGTGGCTTTTTCCCAGAAGGTCCGTTCCGGGGCAACGGTAAGGATTGCGGTTTCTTTTTGCTCAAAAATCTTCGGATAATATTTTGCCGCGTATGGTTCGATCAGCGCTGTTTTTGCAGGAGTCCACGCTGCCAGCGCACCAATCTCTAAACGGATCACCTGTAAAGTCGCCGTATTCGTAAAAAGGTGCGGATAGGCGAAAATGACCGTCTGTTTATCCTTTTCATCTATGTAGACATTTGCTTCACAACCGATTTCCTGGGATAAGCCGGCTTTGACTGCCGGGCAGAATGTTTCGGACAGAAATACCTCTGCACGCACATTGGCTTCTTTGTTAAAAGCATCCTGTTTTGTATTGGAACGTTTCTCCCATGGTTCATCTTTGCCATATCCCAATACACGCCAGTCCAGAATCAAATCAATATCTTCTGAAAACCGGCTGATCAGGTGAAAGGCTTTTGAAAGGCTGGTACCTCCCTTAAAGGTGATGGACTCTTTCCATGGTGAGCGGTGAAATAAATAATCCAGCGTAAAACATACCCAAAAGTCTTTTTCCACGATGGCATCATTCAGCCCCATTTTATCTGCTGTATTTCTGAACAGCTCCCTGCGGTCGTTATCTGAAAGTCTTGCTATATTTCTCATTGTACCTTTTCACCTCCACAAATCTGCCGTATCGTATCGTAAACCCAATCCGTAGACTCGGTTGCTTCCTTCAAACAAGCCTGTTTATCCTTGTCTGTCAGTTTTTCGGAAAGCATCTGTATGACTTCTGGCGTAACATTCGATCTGCCAAGCGTTTTTAATGCCTGTATAACCAAACTTGTCATATAGGACAATCCGGTAATCTCCTTATTGGTCCGGTGCTTAAATTCCAGCTTTGTAGAGTTCCACTCGTAGGTCTTATATGGACCATCGCTGATATAGGACCATACTGCTGTTACCTGTGTTGAAAGACCTAACAGGTTCAATGCTGTATTCCCACATGGGGCAATCGTCCAGTGATAACTTCGTGCCAATGCGTTCGCCACCGCTTCCGGGTCTGCCGCCACATATTCATCCAGAAGTTTGCTATATTTTGGTTTTTCATAAACTCCTTTCAAAATACGGCGCAATGTTCCTGATTGCACTAAACGGCTTAAACTTTGACGAATAGTGGATGTATCTGCAATATCCGCAAAATCAGACATCACAAAAACAGTTCCATCTTCAAGAGAAAGAACACGCTCTCGTATTCGTTTTGTATATCCGTTGTCCACAATACCGCCTCCCTTCATGTCACGAATATTATATATTATTCGTGACATGATTGCAATAGGTCCTATTCCTCTTATTTTGAGTGTTCCCATTAAAAATCTGATTTATACATCAAAAATCAAAAATTTTGCAAGGCAGTACAGTTTTCATATATGTCACATATTTTATATATTATTCGTGACATCAGGCAGTTGGCAGGTAGATCCAGTCGTGCATCAGGCACACGCTGGGTTCATCCTCCCTGGGAACCAGACGGTAGGTACATTCCCCATAGACCGTGCGTTTGTCCTCGATCTCCATGCCATAGGCTTTATAAAAGCGGTATTCCAGATTGGAGATAATACAGCGCAGGGTTTGCAGAGCCTCCCTTTGAGCTGATACGATCAGGTCACGGTCAATGCTGCGCTTCAAAAACAGCAGCGATTTGTAAAGCTGTACCTCTGTGCGGTAAGGGCGGCAGTCTTTCGTTTCCAGCCATCCGCAAAAAGCGACCGGTCCGCTCTGGATCACACTGCGGTCCGGGTGATAATACTCATAGCAGTCCAGGTTTGCCGTATTCAGAAGATAGAGCATTTCCCGGACTTCATTTTCCGGCATGTCGTAAAACCGCAAAAGCGAGCGGTAAAGATGGACATAGCCGGGAATGGAAATCATGGTATTTACCATAAAATAAAATCCTCCTTGTAAACAGCAGGTGCGGGAGCTTTTGCCCCCGCACCGTCTAAAATCTATATTTCGTTATCTACTTTCACGAGTTTTCCCATGACAAGAAAGCGTCCTGTGCCGCCCGGCGTACAGGTAGAAAGGGTCAGTACCTTATCGCTGCAGGTCACAGTCACATCACTTTCCACCGCAGAACGTTCCTTCATAGCTGTAAGCCAGGTAGTATAAGCACCGTCATCCTTCCAGGAAAGCTGCCAGGGAGAAGTTTTACTGCCGGATTCTTCCGGTTTTGCTGCAAATGCCGTAAAGATCTCCATGACATAACCCCCCTTCGGAGTAACGAGATACATCTGCCTGTGAGTATCAAAGTAACTTTGTTCATCGTACCGGTTCAGCAAGGCAAACATGGAACCATCCCGCATATTATGACCGTAAATGATCGTATTGCGGTCTGAAAAATCTGCCCGGTTTTCATAGTCGGCAAACAGGCAGCCAACCTTGTTATAGGTCCCGTCATAAAGATGGTTCAGGTAATACTCGTTGTTGTCGGTATGCGTCACCGGATAATTGAGCACCGTATCAGGAAGAGAAAGCCATCCGATGATGTCCGGTCCATTTTCACGGAGCGTTTCAAAGTCTACCGAAGGCAGGACAATATCGGCATCGTCCCGTTTTGGTTCTGTCGGATCGGGTGCCGACTCCGGGGAAGCTGTCTGCTCCGGTACTTCCACATATCCGGCAAGATCTCGATAGGCATCTTTACTCTCAGCATACTGGTTCAAGTCACGGAACACCAAAAAACCGCTGCCAAGAGCCACCAGAACGCAGAGTGAAAGGACAGAAACCCCGACAGCCGTTCTTTTCGGGGAAGTCCTGCTGTATTTTCCCTTTTTGAAATAATACACAGCAAATACGCTGCCACCGATCAGTACGGCTGCCAGCAGTCCGCCATACAGGAAAATATACGGATCATCCCGGTCTGCGGTACCGGCTTTTGAGGGGTGGAAGGATTGGAGGGAACAGAAGGCTTTTCCGGGTTCTTTGGGTTATCCGGCTTTTCCGGTTTTTCATTAAAGAACTGGACTGTAGATGTCTGATCTGCCTTGATCTCCACCGTAGCGGCATCAGGAATGATGTAATCCTTGCTTGCCCGGTTTGCAACTTCTGTTACGGTATAAATACCGACACGAAGGCCCTTAACTTCAATCACGCCGGATTTTGGAGTGGTGAATGTCTCGCAGTAGGAGCCGTCCGCACTCTTAACCTCGATGGCAAAACCATCTTTGCGCCCGTCGCTGGAATCCTTTGTGATCTTTAAGTTGCCGCGGTAAGCCTCATTGGTAAACCCGTGCCCGGCTTCTCCATTTTCCACAACTGCGACCTGTCCATCTTCTGTGATGGAAAAATAGTAAGCGTTTGAGTCAGGCTGATAGCCCTCCGGCGCTTTGCTTTCTTTGATAAAGTAGCCGCCAGCCAGAAGGTTTTCCGCCGTATGATAGCCTGCATCGGTTTCTTTCAGCGTACCGATCTTTTGATCGTCAGGATCATATTCCTGGTTGGCGTTGGAATCCGCATACAGGTCGAACACTGCACCGGGCAGGAAGCGCAGGAAAGAATTCTTGTCTTTCTTATCCTCCTTTTCCACAGGGGACGGTTCCTCCACAGCTTCGGTTTTAGTTACCTGCACACTGCCGCGGATCAGGGTGTTTTCCACACGGATCTCGATATGCTGTCCGTCTGCACCGATATATACATGGTGCTGCTGCGGGCTTACCGTATAAAGGTCAGGGGCAGAGATCTCCTTGACGATCCAGTGTCCGTAAGGAATGTTCTCAAAGGAAAAACTGCCGTCTTTTCCGGTAATAGCAGTAAGCAGCGCATTTTCTTCAGTAAATTCTTCGGTATCAGGTCTAAACAGACCCATGAGCGCACCGGCAAGCGTGACATCCTCGCCGCCTTCCGGGTTTTCCCCGACTTTTACACCGTCTACACGCCCACGGAGAAGTTCATTGGAAACAGCCTCGCCTTCATTGACAAGGATCTGTACCAGGGCGGTTTCCTGACCAGCATACTCAAAGACAACCGGATATTCCTGATCCGAAAGGATATAGGCGCCGTTGGTTGTGCGTTCCTTGACATAATAGCTGCCAAAAGGCAGGTCGGAAGCGAAGGAAGCGCTGTAACCGCCGGATTCCTCAGACGAAACAGAGACCACTTCCAGAAGTCCACCTGCCGGGATTACGCTGCCATCTGCCGCCGTCAGGTCTGCGGAAGCATAAAGTCCAAAGGAAATATCCTTATATTCCTCGTTCATGCCAAGACCGAACAGGTCATCGGTCTCCATTGCCTTGAAAAGTGTGACATCCACTTTCTGGCGTTCGTCATAAAGACCGGCCGCTGTCTGTGTAACCTCTATGGTCTCACCCGCATAGGTCAGTTCCACATATTCCGGTTGAGGATTCAACACACAGCCGGAAGGCGCCTGACGTTCCTCCAGACGATAACGGCCAAGATAGAGAGACCCGCTTTTCGCTGTGCCGTCCTCGCCGGTCGTAAGTGTTTCCACAACCGTATCTTTTTCTGCCCGCAAGGTACCGTCACCGGTATAAATATCTTCATCTGCGATCACATCATAGACCGCTCCAGGAAGTCCGGCAACCTCATATACCGGTTGGTACAGTCCGTCGTTTTCCTGGACAGAAGCAAATACTTCTCCGGTCTTTGTGATGGTAAGCTGGCCTTTCTGCGGCATATTGTACTGCGTGACCGTCACAACCGCCTCGCTGCCGTCAATGGTAAACGGTACCGGCTGGTCGGAAAGCACATAGCCGTAAGGAGCAGCTACCTCATAAAGTTCATAATCCCCGGCGGCCAAAGGCTCCGGCAGCATCAGCCAGCCCTCGTCAGAAACATAGAAGGTATTCAGTGTTTCCGGGTTCGGATAGTAGACGGTCTGGGTGATAAATTCCCCGGTGGAAAGATCCTTGATCTGAAAACCGGTTCCGGTCACAGGGATAATCTTTCCGGTCTCTGCGTCACATTTTTCAACTTTCAGACGGGCTGTGATGGTGCGGTTGTTCAGGATATAGCTGTAAGTCTTTCCGTCAGAGGAAATGAATACCGTAAAGTCCGGGACAAAGGCTTTGCCTTCCTCGCCTGCGATTTGATGGACCGTATAATGCCCATACGGAAGCGGTTTACTGGAAGCAAAACCATCCGCATCCGTGGTAAGAAGGTCGCGTTCACTTTCCTTTGCCGCGTCATAGCTTCCGGCTGCCTTTAAGTAAATTTCAAAGACTGCGCCTGCTTCCGGGCGTTCGATGATACCGGCATTGGGATCGTCGGTATTTTCGCCCTCAGGCACATCCGGTCCAGGTCATCGGTGTGCTTGACAAGCTGGATATTTCCGTAAATAACCGTTTCCGTCACCTGATTTTCTGTGGTATTGAGTTCCACTTCATACAGGGAAGGGGATGCACCCACTTCATAAACGGTTTCATTCAGAAGATACCCGGTGCTCGGTTCGATCTCCCGGATCGTCCAGTTATCCCCGCACACATAATAGCGAGTCATAAAGCTGCCATCGGCCCGGTAGTATAAGTGTCGATCAGTTCGCCATCACGGAAGATCCCATAGGTCGCCCCTGCAAGCGTGGCGTCCCCCTGGGCATTTCCGGTATCAGCGTCGCTCTTTACCACATGGACGCGGAACTTCTTCAGGATATTGCTGAAATGTACCGAAGAAGTTTGCCCGCTTTCAATGGTCACGTACTGTGCGGAAGGGGTCACATAGCGGTCCACCGGCAGCTCTTTTACCAGATAGGTTCCCGGCAGGAGCTTCTTTTCAATCTGGCCGTTTTCTCCGGTCGTGACTTCCTCATTGACTTCATTTCCCAAAATGTCCGTACCGGAAATATGGAAGGTGATACCGGAAACAATGCCGTCCTCACTGGTCTTGACAAGTTTTGCAGTACCGTAAGTTTCCGTTTTGATCTTTACAAAGAAGGAAACCGGATCGCTGGCGCCGGTCATCATGGTCTGGTAGCCTGGTCTGCCCCAGATCAGCATGTCATTTGCCACCGGGATATTCTTTCGAAATTCAAACAGCACCGGGTCCATCATCATCTGCCTGCTGGTAAAGGTGTATTCATTTCCGTTTCTTGTCACAGAAACGCCGCTGCCTTTCAAAGCCTCCAGGTCGATCTTCAAGTTGTTGGTATCTGTGACCGTCAGGGTATAGACCTTTTTTTCTACATCCCATTTCAGTTCCAGTTCCGGTGCTTCGCTTTTCTTAGAAGAAGTAAAGGAAGGGACTGTGGAATGGGAAGCGACCTGTGCCAGAATCCAGTCATAGGCTTTTTCAGCCGGTCGTCCGGCGATCACGCTGAAATACTGGTCACCATCTGCGTGGCCGTTTCCGTGGCGGTTGTACGGATCGCTTCTAAGCTGCTGCTGGTATTCCCAAAGGATGATCTGGGTTGCCATCTTATAGTCATCCTCGTTGATCCCGGAAACAGGGAGCGTCGCACCGGGTTTCCAGCCATAGATCGCAGTCAGGGTGATCCCCCTCCTTGCCTCGGCAGGAAGCAGGTTCAGGTATTGGCTGTTGGTCCCGCTTTCTGAAACATAGGTGTTTTCCGAAGTATGGTAAGGAATCCCGCTCTCCACACAGTAAACCTGATGGCTGATCCCGTCAGAATCCGTCAGCATATAGTGCCGGTAAGCATTGCCCCCGGAACTGGTGTGTACGTCGATGGTTCCGTCTGCATGGTAGGCAAGATAGGTGTAAGGTGCCGGGGCGCGGTAGTGGTTTCCATCAGAGCCCACATACTGGTCGCCCAGCCAGGAGCTTGCCGTTTGTCCGACAGACATGGCAAAAGCCTGAGCCGGAAGAAGCCCCAAAATGCTTGCCATACAAAGCAAAAACGCCAACAGCTTGCGAAAGCCGCGGCGCCTGGTTATGATATGTTCCATGAAAAAATCCTCACTTTCATAAAATCTAAAAGGACAGCCTTATTTGCTGTCCTTGTCGTCAAAATCATCCTCGGAAAGATATTCCGGTTCCCCGTATGCCTCATCCGGGTCAAAGCCTTCTCCATAACCGTCATCCTCAAATTCCGCATCGTCCTCGGCCTGCTGTTTCGGACGCACGATTTTTACATAGTAACCGATCCCGCCGACCGCAAGTAAGGCAGCAAGGATAAACAGGATCGTGCCGACACTGCCGGTCTCTTTCTTCGGCTTTTCCGGTTCAGCCGGTTTTTCGGTTTCCGTCGGCTTTTCTTTTCCTTTGCAGCCACTCAAGTCATTTTTGCAGACCGGACAGCCGGTATTGACTTTTCCTGCCTCACATTTTTCGGTGCAGTTGCAGCTTTCTTCCTGGGGAATCATGCTCATGCTGCCATTGTTCTTTTCTGCAAGCGCCATCAGGTCGGACTCTGTGACGCCGTTTAAGAAGTAGACATTGTTATCTTCCCGTTTCCCGTCGATCACCAGATAAAAGACATTGCCCGCGTCCGTAGTGATGGTGTAAAACTGTTTTTCCCCATCCGTACCGCTGATGTTGTCCTGTACCGTTCCGGTGCCTTCCGGGGTAAATGCACCTTCCGGGATCGCAGAAGTATTTTCCTGCTGTCCGGTACTGTTATCTGAACCGGAAGAATTTCCGCCGCCGGAAGGGGTTGCAGCGTTTGAGCCGGAAGGTTTTTCTTCCTTAGGCGGTTTTGTCTGTGTACCGGACGGACTCTGGGGTGCTGCCGCAGCAGGTTTCTTTTCAGGAGCCGGTTCTTTGTAATACGGATTATCCAGCTTTACCACATCAGAACGGTTGCCGGCATAATCTTTTGCGTATATGCTTACCTGTTTTTCTGTTCCGGCATAATCTTTCAGTGCGACCGACGCTTTCCCGTCGGTGAGGGAGTTGATACGGTTTTCATCAACAAAGACCGCCTCCACGCCGGATAGATCGTCACTGCTTTCTATTTTCAGGGCATCGCCCTCCAGGGAAGCAGTCAGCGTTGGCGGTGTGGTGTCTTTGGAACCGCCGGCATGAGCCGTTACAGGTAATGCGCTGACACTTACAAGAAGCGTAAGCGCCAGCAGCAGGGAAAGTTTTTTAAGCCTCATGCACATCCTCCTTCTCCTGCGGTAAAACAGTTTCCGAAGGGGCTGCCTGCTGTGATTTCAAAAAATCCGCAAGCTGCTGGGGCGTCAGTTTGAAACTGCGCGCCACCGCCACATAATCGGTATTTTCCAGTTCTGTTTTCTGTTCCTCCAGCTTATGGAGCTTTGCCTGCATTTCCGCAATCTTTGTTTTGGTCTTTTCAATTTCCTTTTCCAGTTTTTCAATTTTAGGATTCAATTTATTACCTCCAATCTGTTAAGGCAGACGCCCAAATGTATAAAAATGCTGCTGCCAGTAGCTTGTATTGATGTTTGCATAAGAAATCGGTCTCCACAGTGGATCATCATTCCATTTCCCACATAGATCCCTACATGCTTGCGCCGCTGGTGTTGTAGGTCCCCTGGAAGAAGATCAGGTCGCCCGGTTTTGCATCCGCACTTGATACCGGCGTACATACACCTAAAAGACCATCCGCGGTCAGCCTTCCGAAATTCCAGCCAACGCCGCAGTTGTTGATCACCCAGGACACATAGCCGGAACAGTCAAAGGAAGTGGAAGGCTTGCGCCTCCCCATACATACGGATAGCCAAGATATTTTTCCGCCTCGGCCATCATTGCGGCAAACTGTTCATCCGCAAGGGCTTCCGGTGGAATGTCATAATCGAAGTAGTTTCCTGTGCCGCCTGAACCAACTTCCGGCAGGTGCCGTTCGCTGGTATCGCCGGTATCGGCAAAATACAGGGGATTCAAATACTGGCCGTCAACCAGGACTTCTAAGTGCAGGTGGGCCCCGGTAGAATTTCCGGTATTCCCGACCTTTGCAATCACATCCCCGGCTTTGACCTCCTGCCCGGCAGAAACAAGGATCTGGGAACAGTGCCCGTATTTGGTCGTCAGGGTATGTCCTTCGTATGCCTCGCCTTCAATAGCGACACACAAGCCATAACCGCCGACATTTCCCGCAAGGTGACCGTTCCGTCATGCCCGGCAAGGATCTCTGTGCCTCCGGCATCCCGATGTCCACACCGGTGTGATAGTTCTTTTCCCCACTGATGGGATGTACCCGGTAGCCGTAATAACTGGTCACATAAGGGAGCCAGTTGGTGCCAAAGACATTTTTGACATACTGGCGGTTTCCTTTTGTCTGCAGCAGGATCTCGCAGATCTCTTTCTGGTCTGCGTTCATCCGGGAAACGACCAGGTTTTCCAGAGGTATAACCGTGAGCTTGACATTTAAGATGCGCCATTCATAAGGCACTTCCTCCTGGGTTTCTTCCCCGGTTTCCGGATCAACGGAAGTTTCGGTGCGGTAACGGATCTCGGTTTCTTCTGAAAAGGACAGGGTATATTGTTCCTGGAAAAGCTGCCGCAGCACGCTTTCCACTTCATCGTAAGTAAATCCCTGATAAGCAGAAGTCAGATACCCCATCAGCACATACGGGTCATGCTCGATTGCGCCCAGGTTATACTGGTATTCGTCATAGCCGGGGCGGTCTGATTCCACCCGGTCTATTTCCATTTGCAGATCCGTTTCCCATTCGGTATAGGTAAGCTCCGCCTGGTTGATGTCCTGATCATCTGCAAGATAGGTAGAAGCAGCCAGACTTCCCAAACCGCCGGTCCCGATATTGGAGAACGTGGAAAACAGGGATGTGATCAGGAAAATTACCAAAAGGAGAAGCAGGAGGACAAGGCAGATTACAGGGTGCCGTTTGACCGCATGGACAATACCGACGCTGACCCTCTCTGTTGTGACTGCGGCATTTTTTGCCTGTTTCCCGGCTTCACGGGCAGCCTTGGCATACTGCCTTTTCAGTTTTTGTTTCTGCCATATCCGGGCAATCGCATGTTTCTTCAGCTCCGGGTGGTCGCTAAGAGCCTGCCGGTAAGCAAGTCTTGCGTTGGCCTTTGCTGATTTTTGCTGTAATTTCGCTGCCTTTCGGTAGGGGGCAGTTTTATGCCGGTGATATGCCGTGCGAAGCCCTGCCTCGCCCACAAGTTCAGAGCGGTGGGATGCCTTGATCCCCACATTTTCATCCTCTGCCTCATAAATCTTTTTATGGGCGTAACCAATGGCAGTATTGGCGCCCGCCTTGACCGGACGCAGTGGTACAGGCCCTTTTACATGGGCCTTTTGTGATTTGACCTCCTTTTCAAATTTTAAGTGTTTTTTGGCTTTTCCGGTCTCCGGGTCGGAAACCGTCTCCATGCGCAGTTTCTTCCGGGCCGGCAGACGATTTTGTGCCTGCTCTGCTTTTTGTGCAGTACGTTCGGCCTTCCGCCTTGCATGGGTGAGCTTTTTATCCTCTGTCTGCGGCGGCAGTTCATCCGCAGTAAATTCCAGCTTGGATGTTTTTGGCGGTTCGCTATCCACACCCTTTTCCTTCTGCGCTGCCTGTTCCTCCGCCTGTGCCGCTTCCTGAAACGCTGTTGATATTTGTTCCCATGCTGATGTGTCCGGTAACGGTGTTCCTGACTGGATCTGTCTGTGCTGTCCGGTGTGGCTGAGCCTTCGGAAGAAGGAGCATATTTTCCGGTATCATGGTCTGTCGCATTCTCTGTTACAAGAAAACGTCTGGAAGCCTCCTGCCGGAAATTGCTTCGCACGTTGTCCTGTATCGGGGGCGCTGTCCTGGCAGCATCCGGTGTCTCAAAGTGTTCCGAAAAACCATCCAAAGCGGTTGCATACGCTTCGCCCTGTTCCAACAAGGACTCCGGTGTTTCCGGTGACAGATGGGAAAATTCCGTCTGTACAGGGATGTCCTGCCTGTGTGTCTTGCCGTTGACAGAAGAAGGGGTGTCCCGTGCCCTGCGCAGGTCAAAATCCTGTTCGGTCTGCCTGGCTGCCGGCTGATCCTCCCCGTGGGAATCACGCACCGGCATCCGGGTATCTTTACGCTTCCTTTGAAATTCCCTGTCGTGTGCCATTGTTCTCACCTCCGATCCATTTTAATTTTTGCCTCATGCTTTGGTCCCCGCCACTTCATCCGGTCTTGTGGTAAGCACGCTGTACAAGAGTGTGTCCTTCGGGAAGTGGTCCACAAAGGGGATGATCACATTTCCAAAGAACAAAAGCCCCTCGCCGGGACCGGAATGGGTCACATACGAAAGCTGGTGCGGGGAGATCCCCAACTGCTTTGCCAAAATCTGACGGTCTCCCTGGGCCTGGTTGAGCATATAGATAAAGTCCGAGTTCTCAAAAATATTTTCGATCTCACGGGAAGCCAGAAGGTCCTTGACATTCTGCGTTAAACCTGATGGGATTCCGCCCCATTTACGGAAGCGTTTCCAGATCTCCACGCTGAAACTTCCTGTCTGCCCTTTCAAAAGAAGATGGAATTCGTCGATATAGAACCAGGTTGTTTTATGTTTGGAGCGATTGGCCGTGACACGGTTCCACACCGCATCCTGCATGATCAAAAGCCCGATTTCCTTTAAGGCTTTTCCCAGTGACTTAAGCTGGAAACACAGTACCCGGTGTTGATCCATCTGGATATTGGAACGGTGGTTGAACACGTTAAGGGAACCATTGACATAGATTTCCAGTGCCGTTGCGATATTCTGTGCTTCCGGTTCAGACTGTTTCAAAAGCAGCTCGTAAAGATCGCCTAAGATCGGCATATTTTCCGGGCATGGGTTCTGCAGGTATTCCCGGTACACCAGTCTGGTACAACGGTCGATGATCGTCCTTTCAATAGGGGAAAGCCCTTCTTTGCCGCCGATGATAAGGTCGCACAGCGACAGGATAAAATCACTTTTCAAAGTAATTGGGTTTTCATCATCGGAATAGTCCAGATTGATGTCCATCGGGTTGATGTAGTTCGTGGAAGTAGGAGAAATATCAATGACCTGCCCCTGGGAACCGAACTGCTGTACCAGCGGCCCATACTCATTTTCCGGGTCAGCGATAATGATGTCGTCCTCCGTCAGAAGAAACACATTGACGATCTCACGCTTGGCAGAGAAAGATTTACCGCTTCCTGGGGTACCGAGAAACAGCCCATTGGGATTTTTCAGCGTTTTTCTGTTCGCCATGATCAGGTTATTGGAAAGGGCGTTCAGACCGTAATACAACGCCTCGCCCTCCTGGAACAATTCACAGGTGGTAAACGGTACAAAGATCGCTGTGCTGCTGGTCGTAAGCCCGCGCTCAATTTCAATCTGGTTCGTGCCAAGAGCAAGCGAGGACATAAGCCCCTGTTCCTGTTGGTAATCCAGCCGTTTTAAGGCACAGTTGTATTTCTGTGCCACACCCGAAGCGGCAAAAATATCATTAAACAGCTTCTGACGTTTGGCAGCGATATTTTCCACCAGTACCGTCACAAGGAACATGCGCTCATTGCGGCTCTGTAAATCCTGCAAAAGATTTTTGGCTTCCTCTCCATAGGTGCAAGGTCGGTGGGAATGATGTCCATGTCATACCCGGATCGGACCGCTTTCTTTTGTTCCTCAATGGTCATTTTCTGCAGGTCCGACATTTTACGCTTGATGTTTCGGATCGCCTGCGCCTGGTCGATAGACTGGATATGCAGGTTGACGGTCACGGCGTCGTTTAAGTCAAGAAGATCCGCTAAAAGCCGGTCGGTAAGCTCCGGCGCCAAAATCTGCAAAAAGGAGACAGCACCGGAATGGTCGCCTACCCGGAATGTCTTTCCATCCTTTGAAAAAGACAGCCCGGATGGGGAAATGAAGTCTTTGGTAGAAAGACCAGTCTTAGGCAGATCCGACCACTGGAAATGAAACTTTTCCTGACCGTCCGGGTGAAGCTGGCTGTGAAGAAGTTCCAGACGTTCCAGTCCGTTTAAGGATCTCGCCTGAACTCCCAGGGTCTTGAAATTTGCCAGCACATCCGTTTCAATGCGTTCCAGACGCATTTTCGCAGTACGCAGGTCATCTGCCTCGATTCCAAAGGTAATGTATTTGCGTTTGGTGAGACCGTTATTTCCTTTCTGCAACTGGTTCTTTAACATATCCCGTATTCCCTGCGGATTCCGTCATACTCGTCGCCGCGGGGAGGGATGTCAATGCTTCTGGTAAAATCCTGCATATTGGCCCGCTGGTTGATAAAGGTAAGCTGCACATGGATCGAGGCATCGAAGTAATTTAAGAAATCGCAGTAACCCTCGAAGATCTGTGCTTTATCATCTGCCTGTGCAAGCTGATAGTTAATATCAAAAAACTGCACCGTTTTGGTGTAAAGGGTATCAGTCAGCCGGCAGATCCCATCCCGGTACATTTCACGGTAGGGGATGCTCTGCTGGACCGTCTGCGGGGCATCTGCTTTCAGCCCGGCAAAAAAGCCGCCTTTTTTAGACGGCTTGGAACGGGCAGACTTAGTTTTGCCCTGCTTTGCATCGGCTCTGGTCTTTTTGGCCTGCCTGATATTTTTTTGCAGACGCTTTTCCTGAGCTTCCTGCTGCTTGTTTTTTGGCAATCTTTGTAACCTCCTTCTTTGACATAGATTTATACAGGTTATCCGTCCTGTATGGACGGTCCTTCGGCCAGAGCTTATAACGGAGCCGGTTCTTCAAGATCTTTTCTGCCGGCTGCCCGTCACGCTCATACATGGCGAAGAAGAAAAAGGGCATCATCAGCCCGATCATCAAAAGTACAGCCGCCGAATTGCCGATCGCCCCGCGGGTAAAGAAATACACCGGAAGGCCGACAAGTCCGGCAAGGCTGAAACAAATAAGCTGGCGCTTCGTCAGATTGAAGGCCAGCTTAGTCTTAACTTTGGTTAAATCCTTTGGTACAGGTACATAAGGCATCTATACACCTCCCATCGTAATATAATTTCCGGCCCATTACCGTGCACCGAAATCGCGTACCGGTTTCTCCGCAGCCGGACATTCCCGCACTTCCTGAGCCGCATTTTGCAGCCGTGCCAGGACAGAAACAGCCGGCTCTCTCTGACACAGGTATTCCTGGCTGTCTCGGATTCCGGCAATATTTTCCCGAATATCCATATCCACGTCGAACACATCTGAAACCGGCATAAGCCAACGGTCTGCAAAGTATTTCAAAGGATTCTCAAGCGCCAGCACATCATCCAGCATTTCATCCCTGAACTCAAACTTTGTTGTCAGATAGGAATACGCCTCCTGCATGGCTGTAATTTCAGCAGCTTTTTCAATTAAGGATTCCTTATCTCTTGACATAAGGCTTTCCCTGTAAGCAAAGTAATTCTGTCCCAGCCGTTTCATCAGGAGCGTATATTTGTCCTGTGCGGAAGGTTCGCTTGTGAAATGTTCAAATTTTTGCTCTGCATCAATTTCTTTGAGAAGATCGCAGATCGGGAAACTGTGTTCATGGTTATTTTCTTCCCAGCACCATCGGGCTACATCCAACGGGTCCTGAAAAGAAAGAAGTGCCTCTACTTCCGCCGGAGTAAATACATGCTCAACCTTCAGATAATAGTGGAGTTCCGAAAATCCCTGCAACTCGTAAATGCTGCCGATGTTCTGTGCATCCAGCATATCCGCATGAACCTTCAAACACTCGTCCAGCCGTTCCATAAGCAGCCGCTTTGCATCTTGTTCTATCAAAATCACCCTTTCGCTCCGGCATAGTCAGCGTACAGTTCACTTCATTGCCCCATACATCCCAGCCGGGAGTCTTTTGTCTTGCAAACAGTTCCACTCTGGCTGATCGCCCATGAGTTTTACGATCTTATCCCGCACCTCGTCCGGTTTCTTGCTGTGCTGCTCAATATGGGAGATCACAAACTGATGGATTCCCGCACACTGGCGTTTCGGACGGCCTCTGGTTGCCAGCAGGCAGACCTCCGCGTTTGAGCGGGTCCAAAAGCCCATGCCATAAAACCAGCTATCCGCTTTCCGGTTCTGTTTGAGCCATAGAAAAGCCAGCGTTTTATATTTGAACCCCCAGGCGTCGATCACCCGGAAGGCTTCATTAAGCTGCGGAAAGGTTGCCCACAGAAAGAGGGCGCTGTCTTTTGCGGCAAGTTCCGATACCGGCAGGGCACAGATTTCTTCAATGCTCATTGTGGGGTAATGGTTTTCCGCAACGCCGCTTCCATGTTTCCTGTCATAATGCCAGGGCGGATCGGCATAGATAATGCCGTACTGTTTCGTTTCCGGCATTAGCGAGCCTGCTCATTCTTAGATGGGGCAGGTTTAGTCGGCTGTTCTTTGACCTTACCGGCATTTTCCTTCAATGTACCGGTCAGGGAAGGTTTTTCCGCAGCTCCCTTTGTCGCTTCAAGAGTCGCCTGCAAATTTTCAATAGCCTGGCCGTACCCATCAATGAGAGCATCGTTGAGCTGCTTGCGGAACTCTGCCGTAACCGGCCAGCAGACATCTTTCCAGTTGCCGCCCTTATCCTGGGTTGCGGGCATATTGACATACAGCCCCTTTTCACTGGAACAGATACGGAAACCGTCAATCTTAAAGCATCCGCCAATCGTAACATTGGCAAACGCCAGCAGGTTTCCCATTGGAGCAATCGGACGCACGCGGACATCCAGCTTCATGCCGTTTGCCATTTCCGGCGTCTGTGTTTCCGGCGCCATTTTTTCTGTATTGGTTTTACTCATATATAAAATCCTCCTTTTTAGAATTGGTTTTGTTCATGCTATCTTGCATTAAATATGGATTTGGATAACGAACCTGTCTTAAACAGGGCAAAAGCCAGCAGTACCGTATAACCCGCCGTTCCCCAGATCGCGCCGTGCACGTCGCCGGACGATGGGATAGACTGGACCAGCACTGCATAAATGGCAACACAGATCAGGATCAAAAAACCCTGAAAACCCAGGGCAAAAAGGGAACGCAGATACCCGGTTCCCATTTGTCCCCATTCCCGGTTTGCCATTGTGGAAAACGGGATCGGTGCAAGGCTCACGGTTAAATAAATCTCGATCATACGGCCATATACAATGACAAAGATCACGATGGACAGTACCCACATACACAGATTGATGATGTTGGTTTCCAGCCACAATCCAATCAGTTCCCACATTCCCATTGCTTCAAGCTGGTTTCCAGGTCAGACAATGCCGCCTGCACATCCAGGTTCCCGTTTATGACACCGGCACTTTGCGACACCACATTTTGGGCCACATCAAAGACCGCCATCACAATCGTAAAACAGTTGGTGAGCAGGTAAGTGGCAACAAAAGTCTTGAAAATCCACTTGAAGATGTTGAATGTATCGAATTCGTGCATGTTGTTCTTTTCGAGAATCATCTGGATCAGTTCATACACCAGAACAAAGGTAAGGATCATGCCCGCAATGGGAATGACGACGGTTTCCGAAAGATTCTGGATCATGGAAAACACGCCGCCATTCCAGCCCTGCGGGGTCTGTCCTACCTGATTTGCCACATCCGCAACCTGGTTGTTGACGGAGTTGAAAATACTGGTGTACTGTCCGGTGATCGCATCGATCAGGCCCTCTTTAATCCAGTCTGTTATCCATTCAAACAGACTGCCCATAAGTCAGCCCTTAACCGAACAGGCCGGAAAGCAGCGGGATCAGCGTTGCACCAACCAGAGCGATACCTCCGCCTGCCATAAGCTGCTTGATCCCCTGGGATTTTGCACCTGGGTTATCATTTCCGTAACCTTCGAGAAGGTTTACAACACCCCATGCGCCCAGACCTGCGCCCAGGGCGATCACAAGGATCTTCAAAGTATCAATCGCGCTTGCAAAAAATGCCATAATGTTCCTCCTTTAATTTCAGAAATTTTAATTTGTGATATGGCCGTATCAGGCCGGAAACAAAAAAAGCCGCCGCACTGTTTTTAGAAAAAATCTGTTTCAAACAGCACGGCGGCATGGGGCAGGAAAAATCCTGCGGTTATTTACTTTTCAGGGAGAATCACGAATCCTCAAAAAATCCTCCTTTCATCGTGACAAAAACAAAGCCTGCCAGGGCGTCATGCTTTGACAGGCAGGAACAACTTTATAAAGTCTGGGAAGCCAGATCTTCGGCTGTGACTTCATAATTGCGGTATCGTTCACCGGGACGCATCGGCATCCGGGTAGAAAGAAACTTTTCGATATTAAAAGCGTTCTTCTCATTAAAATCGGAAAGCAGTTTGTAATTTGGGTGTTTGGTTATATCGTATTTCCGGGAGAGGAACGGCCGCACACCCCTGATCTGCAACAGACATTTACCCCCGTCCATGACTGCCAGTTCATCCACCGACATCAGATCCTTTCCCAGCTTTTGAAAATTTTGTCCGTGGGATTCCTGATTGCCCTTTGTGACACTGGTGTTATACAGGTCGATGGTCTCTTTCCCCAATAGGGAGTTCCAGCTTTTTAAGGTGGTTTCTTCTTTGCCTCCTAAGAAAAGGGAGGCGTCACAGTTACCGATGATGGTGTCCATGTTGTCTTTATACAGGGCTTTGAGCTGGCTTTGCGCCTGCAGCACCAGGCAGGCAGAGATCTCACGGCTTCGGATGGTCGCCATAAGACGCTCCAGGTTCGGGATCTGCCCGATATTTGCCGCCTCGTCGATCAGGCAGCGCACATGGATGGGAAGCCTTCCACCATATACATCATCCGCCCGCTCACACAAGCGGTTAAACAAAATGGAATAGATCAGACTGATCAAAAATGCAAAGGTCCCGTCCGTATCACTCATAATAAGGAAAAGAGCAGTCCGTTCATCTCCCAGCATATCCAGATCCAGTTCGTCATACATGGTAATTTCCCTGACTTCTTTAATGTCAAAAGGAGCCAGTCTGGAAGCACAGGAAATAAGGATCGACTTGGCTGTTTTTCCGGCAGCGAGCTTATATTTCTTATATTGACGCAGGGCAAAATGATCCGGGTCTTTCTGTTCCAGCGCGTCAAAGAGAAGGTCAACGGCATTTTTGAACGACTCATCATCCTCACGGACTTCCATTGCGTTCAGCATTTCTACCAGTGTGGCAAAATTCTGTTCGTTTGCCGGAGCCTCATAATAGATATATCCGATCAGTGCCGTATAGAGCAGGGTTTCTGCCTTGACCCAGAAATCGTCTCCGGCTTTTCCTTCGCCTTTGGTATTGGCGATTAGGGTAGTGACGATCTTCAGAATATCTTTCTCGGAATGAATGTAGGCGAACGGGTTAAAGTGCATACTTTTCTGGAAATTGATCGTATTGAATACCCGTATTTTATAGGACTCATAGATGATCTTTCCTTTTTCATTACGCACAGGCTTTCCGTCCTTGTCCAGCTTTGGTGTGCCTCGCTGCAACATCTTTCCGCATTCCACAAGGACTGTACCTTTCGGATCGGTGACGACGTAGGAACTGTGCATTTGCATCAGATTGGGCTTGATGAAAAAGCGCGTTTTTCCCGAACCTGATCCTCCGACTACCAGTACATTTTTATTTCTTGCATTGGCCGGATTTTTGGGCTTCCGTTTAACATCAGTCCTTCACTTTGGGTAAGAATGATATTGTTTCCGGATTTGGGTCCATAAACGGGGCAATATCGGCTTTATTTCCCCATCTTGCAGAACCATATTCCACATTTTTGCGGTATTTCTTAGCGTCTTTCCCTCTAAGATAGACTGCCAGCCGCATAATGGCTGCACCGCAGAAACCGATCAGCCAGTCCATTGCCGCCCCCGGCCACATACTCTGAAACGCAAGGGCAAAGCCTTCGGACAGTCCTAACAGCTTTTGGGAAGCGTCTGCTCCGGGAGCCAGCCGCACCGCTTCGCCCAGCTTGGCAAATACCAGAAGGAACAGAACATAAGGCAGATGGAGAATGACCTGTTTTTTCAATGTTTCTGCATCAATCTTCATCGTTCCGGTCCTCCGTGTTCTTTGTTCTTTACACGGTCACGGCCAAGCGACTGTGCCAGTTCTTTGAACTTATGAAGCTGTATAAGCAGCGACGGTCTGGTGCTGCGTGTAAGGTCTTTCTTTGTATATTCCTTAAAAGCTGCCGTCAGTGCATCCGCCTGGTTTGCCTTGAAATATACCGTCCATTTTGGGGGATCGGTCCCAAGTTCCTTTTCTATATGGTAGCGTACCTGATGTTTTCTGGCATACCGTTCAAAAGAGCGGATTCGCCCTGAAACTTCAATGGTATTGGCTCCGGGGTCTTTATAAGTCAGCCGCTTCATGCTGTTGCGCCCGACTTTTGGCATTGTGCGTTCCTGTTCCATCTTTTGGAGTACCGCAGCAATAGCCGCACGCAGTACCCGCCCTGACAGTTTTGCTGCCTGTATAGAAACAGAAACCGTTCGTTGTTCGAGTTCTTCCTGCAAGAGCATCCTCCTTTCTGATAAAATCGGTATTTATAATATGGAAATAACTTTTTACCGGCTTTCCCCAAGAACCTGCTGTCGGGAAGCGTGTTCAAAGGCTTTTGCTGCCTGATCGACCTGAATTTTAGCATGTTTCAAAAGCGTCTTGATGATCGTAGCCGGGCGTTCCTGTTCCTCCAGATGATCGACCATCCCTTTGCACTCATCCGGGAGGTATGCCGCCATATCTTTCAACACATCGGAAAAGTTACCCATAAAGCCCCAGCAGCTATCCGACAGCTCCCCGTTTTTATAAAGCTCAAACCCATAACATTCGCCACGCAGATAGGAATCATAAGCGGCGACTTCGCTGCGCATCAGTGCGTCCGCTTTCTGCCGGATGGCGCCGGTCATCTTGTCAGCGTCAAATTCCTTTAGGGCATCTTCTTTGGAAACATAGATCCAGCCGACCTGTCCGCTGTCCCATTCTGCATGAGGAGCCCTGCCTGAGAAACTTTCTGTACTCATGGCAAGACCTGAGTGGTCGTAGAGATAGAGGGGGAGCATCAGATACTTTTCCGAAATTACTTTCTGCATTGCTTCATCGATCGCCCGTTCCTCTGTCTTTGGTCCATGCCGGAAACGGCTGCTTACAATGTTTACCATCCGTTCATAGCGTTTCATGCCGGCTTCATCATGTCCTACGGTATCTAAATACATTTCCCGCAGGAAGTCATCTTTGTCCATATGGTTGTGATGGTCGCCCAGCGCATAGCGGGGATGAAAGCATACCATCGTCCCAAAATGTTCATCTACCTCACGGGGAGAGATCAGAATATCGTCCGGCTGCACCATAAGGCATAAGGTTCATTTACTGCCATTAACATAATTGGCTCCTTTCTTTCTACAAATCCGGGCCGGAATGGTGCATCATCGGTTTTTCCCGGTGCTCATTGGTTGCAGGCTGCTTGACTGCAATGATCTCGCCGGCAAGCCTTGCAAATTTTTCAGGGTACTTAAACTGCTCCCCATATTTCTCCATCAGATCCGGGGAAAGGTCTGTAAAATTTTCCTCGCCAAGACCAACGATCAGAAAATTCCCGGACACAATATCATAGATGTGCCGTCATCGTCAAAGAGAGCTCGGTTCAAAGGCAGCCCCATCAGCTTGCCTTCTTCATTGCAGATCAGAGCCACCGGGTCCTCATACGGATAGACCGCCTGAATATCTCCGCCCACTGCCGCCTGCAAGGATTTCAGACCACTTTCGATCTCCGCAGCATAAGGGGACTTGCCCGGCTCTACCATTAACACTTTCATAATTGTATATCCTCCTTCTTTTTCATTGCCGTACCGGGAGTGGTTGGCGTTTTTTCCTGAGTTTTTGCCACAGAGAGCTTCCCCAGGACGGAAGGCTTCTCCTGGTTTTCGGGTGTAAAAATACCGCCCTCCGAAACCTCGGCGGCGGCATGTTCCGTTTTGGCCTGTCCCAGTCCTTCAACCGTATAGCCAGGTAAAAGAGTACCGTGAACCATAAAATGGTGCTCATATTCTTTCGGGATCGGCGGGGAAATTTCCGTGAATAAATGGGAATAGGCTTTCTTTCGCCCGTCCAGGTATTTTATGGCTGCGTTCTTATCTGTATATCGTTTCTGGTTTTGTCCGGCAATCTTTGCTCCATATCCCTGCTTCGGGGAATGAATACGGACTTCCCATGTCACATACCAGGCAATCGGAACACTCTGTTTGGTTTCTCTGTCATATTTCGTATCTTCCCAAATACTGCAGGTCATCTGATAGACCCGGTTGCTGATTTTCTGATCCGCCCTCCAGTTATCGGTGTCTTTCCACTGGTTGCCGGTATGTTCAATCTCCGGTGTACGAAGATATTCCAAAGCCCGGTTGATCGTCTGTGTTGCCGCTGCCTGCTGTTCCCATTGTTTTGCAGCAGCCACCACGATTTCATAGGCTTTCTGCTCCCCGTCGATACTTCCCTGGCGCATGGCTTCCAGGCTATCTATTCCCATTGTGATCAGAGTAGAAATATCCACATTTTCACAAACTACGCTGTGTTCAATTTTAAGCTCTGATCCCGGCGTCAAGTGGTCGCCATACCGGTAGGCATGATAATCTTTATTTTCTTCCAAAATGCTGTTCACCTCCTGCTATATTTCCGGCTCGTGGTTTTTTCTGGAAAACGTCTGTGCCGGTGATTTTTTATCTGCCGGCCTGTTTGCCGCAAGCTGATCCATCACGGAAGGACGGCCGACGCCGAACATGGATAGCTGCCCGTCCGCCGCCTCACGAAGTTCAGAAACAGAGAGGGGAAGCGTTACATCGGCATGGGTCAATAGCTGTTCCCGTTTCAAATCCTGAATGATCTCGTCAAAAACAGCGTTGATTGCACGGCGTTCTTCCCCCACAGGGAAGGCTTTCAATACCTCCATTTCTCCGTCTTTACCGGAAACCAGGGTAAGGGCACAGTCGGCATGGCCTGCCAGATAATCCGATGTGTAGGGCAGTTTGTCCTTGATATAACAGGCAAAGGCTCTGGCTGTCATTTCCACATTGCTGTCCCAATAACCGCCGTCTTTTTCACATTCTTTTCCCATGCGTACCGAATTACGGTAAAAATCAGTTTCCGTCCGTCCAATCTGCGGAGCTTCCTGCGCCTGCATCCCGGAAAGCATACGCTCAAAAATTTCCAGCCGTTCCCGTTCACTTTTGGGAATTACCCGGCCGGTAACATTCTTCTTAAATGCGCTGATCTGTTCCACAGAGCCGGGTTCGCCGGACAAAAATGCTTCCCGCAAGACTGCGTAGGTTTCCATCTGTTCCTCATTGCCATACCGTTTCAGGGAGGAAGAACCGAGGAATCCAGCCAGCTTGCCGCATTTTTCCGGGTGCGTTCTGTTTGTGCTTCCGTGCGCTTTGCTGCCTGTTCCGGTGTTTCCGGTTTATACTTCATGGTGTCAATGAGTTTTTGGAACGGCGCATAGAGGCGGGGCTGTTCTGACAGCATCCCTTTTGCTCTCATCTTTGTACCAAGATAATCGTCAAGTCCATGCCACCATTCATGTGCCAGGGAACCGGCCCCGTGCATTTTTGTAAGATTGATGACTGTACGCAAAGGTTCATAATGAGCTGCAGCATTGCCGCTGCCTCTTGCACCAAAAGCGATAGCAAGTGTTCCCTGATAAGCAATATCTTTATCGCTGATCTTAAGGGCTGACGCCAGATCCTTTAGTGCTTCAAATCCCATGTTAAGGGAGGTCTGCCGGTCGTTCTGGTTCATCCAGTTTCCAAACTCACCGCCGCGGAACCCAAAGGTATCAAGATAATGCTGTCCGGTGATCTCCACGCCATTCCGATAATCCGGTCCGGTACGTTTGACATGGGCAAGCTGTGGAGGGACAAAACGGATCTTTCCGTTTTTGTTCCTGCCTTTGGCAAGTTCCTGCACCCATTTCAGGGCAGCTTCTTTGGTCCCAAAATTGGTCCGCAGGATCGAATAGCCTTTTGTCACATAGTAGGTACCGGGTTTCCAGTCCCCATTTTTAGAATAGGTCTGTTTCCCGTCGTTGAAGTGGATCGCATAACCTTTCGGTATTTTCTGCTCTTTGGAAACACAAAACTGTTCCTTTTTTGCTTCCTGAGTAAAGTTGCGCTCAAAATATTCAGCTGAGCGGATCAGCATGGTATTGGACAATTTGTTTGTGATCACGGGATTGTCCTGTCCCTTTTTCGTTGCCCGGTAATGGATTCCGCTTCCCCAGCCTGTACCTTTTCTAAATATCCATTGTCAACGAAAAAGCGGTCATAGGCTCTCACAGCATCCTCCACAGTACGGACATCTGAAAGCACTGTCTGCAATTCCCGGACTGTTTTTATATATTCCTTTTGTCTCGCGGTCCGTTTTTCCGGGGTGTCATCCGTGCGGTAATACTGAGGGGAAGCGTTTAAGCCGTCTCTTGCTTTTTTAATAAAATAGACCACGCCAAGAGGAATCCCTTCCTCCAGCATGGCTGCATAGTCCGGCTTTTTCCAAACATTATCCTTTTTCACAAATTTTTCGGCTTCGCGCTCATTCATGGCTTCCAGATCATCTGCATACAGCCCGCGGTCTTTCCACAGGTCTTTTTTCGCACCGCCGATCTTTTCGCCGAAATCTTCATGCACTCCTGCCAATCTTCATCACCTCCAGTCAGTGTAAAATTCTTATCGCTCCGGGGCAGGGCGGCGTTCTTCGTTTTTGTGAAGTTGTGGGAGGTTTCCTGTGAGCCGGTCAGTTTCCCTGCGGATCAGTTTGTCCAGAGCGCCTAAATCCTCCGGTGCAATGGCAAACTCCCGGTAATTTTCATACCACAGGCCCGTAGAGATTGCCGCGATGGGCGCAATTTTCTCCGAACCGGATGGAAGAAGGCGATACACAGGGGCTTCGTCATAAAGAAGCATCTGCTTTGCCGTTCCCTGTGGTATGCGGTACTTATCCATATCCGGGTTCTGGGCTGCCTCCATATATTGCATATTCAGGCGTTCTTCTAAATCCTGGGGCATATAACGAAATGCCTGATCCATCCACTGTCTGAACATCGTGGAATAGTGGTACTGCCATTCCGTAACTTGATTCGGGGCATAAGAAAATCCCCAACTTTTCAGAGCATCTTTTTCGTAAAGCTCCATTTCAGTCCATTCTTTCAGGCTGACCGTAGCCGCTGAACCATCTTTGCGTTCAATATTGACGCCGCAGGGATAGAGGATATTTCTTTTTATATCCTGCCGCAGCGTGTCTAAATCCATCATCAGGACATCTCCGTACAAGTGACCGCCCTCGCTCCGATCCGTATGAAACAGGAAAGCCCTCGCTCCGATGAACTCCGTTGTTAAGATCATTTGATGAAGATCCGCCGTAGAACAATAAGCAAATAAGGCGTCGGAAAGCCACATGTGATTTTTCCCCATGATGGCAATGGAATCAGCCCGGTATTTGTTGCCAGAGAACGCATATTGAATTCGCATTCTCTAAGAAAATCTCCGGCAAAAATATGGAGTTCATACGCAAAGACGGATAAGTCTGTATCGCGGATCAAATGAATCTGCGGTAGTGGTTCCTGATTCAATCAAATTCCTCCTTTCATGTGAAGCAGCTCTTTGACCTGCTCATTTTCCGCAAACGGCTGGCTATCTGTCCCCGCCATTTAATCAATCCCTCCCATCTGCGGTAGCTGCCCGCCGCAATCTTGCCGACAATCTCCGGACCGGTTTCATAAATCTGCATGAGGCGTTTTGCTGTGCCGCAAGGCTGTGCAGCTCCGCTGGTCCAAAGACGCACTGTGGATGGGGCAACATTCATCAAAAGCGCAAAGCCCTTTTCGTTCATGTCCAGCTTTTTCATCAGCGATTTAACCATATCGGGGCCGTAGTCTGGACACCGGGAAGCCGCGGCAATCATCTGCAAAGCGGTATTTTCAATTTTTTTCATTTTCAAATCCTCCTGTTATTTGTTTTCCAGCCTTATGCCGGGGCAAAGCTGATCTGGTTGTGTTTCATCCTTTTGGCAAAGTCCGGCATCGAATAATTTACCCCGTCAATTTCTGCATGGGTGTCATCCAGACGATGACAAACAGCAAAGTGCCTGTCCCCGTTTCCATAGAACAGGCAGAGTAAACCATTGTCGGGAATGGAAAACAGCGCTTTTCCGGCGCTGTCTGTAAAGCAGATATGTTGAGATCCATTCATGTTGAAATCCTCCCTAAATTGAAACAGCCGCCTCTTTTGGGCGGCGTTGGTGCTGGCTGGTTTGCAGTTGTTCCCGAACCAGCAGCAATTTCTCATTGTAATCTTTTCCCATCCGGGAGGGTTGACACTTACCCGGATATGACGGAAACGTTTATCCTCGTGAAGCATGGTCTTGATTTTCCGGGCATTGACAAATCCGGCAAGGTCGTGGTCCATATAAAGGGTAACACGCCGTATCTCCGGGTGGCGTTCCAGGAAAGAAGTCAGCGCCACATGGGAAGTACCGCCCAAAGACAAGCGATAACCATTCCATTTCCATCCCTCCAGCTCTTGAAGTGTCGCATGGGAAAGCGCATCAATAGGAGCTTCAAAGACTGCCACATGCCGGCTGCCCGGACTTTGCGGGGGATAACAAAAGTTATATCCTTTGTCGCTGCCATAGACATCCTTTTTGAGATTGCCGCTGATACTGCGCATACAGGCAAACTTCGCTTTCCCGGAATCATCTTTCCCAACAAACACACAAACCGGTTCTCCATGATACCGGGCTTCGTAAAAAATCCCGGCTTGTAAACACTGGCGAATGACTTCTGAGCTGATCCCCCGTTTCTGCAAATAGAAGACCGCAGCGGTCGCGCAACGTCTGGCCCAGGGGAGAGCGAATGTTTTCTTTTCCGGCTCTTTTGATACCTGTATTTCTGCCGTACTTCGGTAAGCCGGTTCCTGTGGGATTTCGCCACCTACCAGAGCATGAACCGCATCCACAAGACCATATCCCCGAATCTGGATCAGGTAGTCCAGCGCATTGATACTCCGTCCGCGGCTGTTCCAGTACCAGTACCTTTTCCCGGTCACATATACCAGACTGTCATGCTCCTTATGCCGGAAATTAGGTCCATCCTGTTTCAGCACGCCGGGTTCATGGAATTGCAGGTAAGTAAACAAGTCAGCTTCCCGCGCTGCCTGAATCTGTTCTTTGGTTACGCCGGGCATAGTACCGGCACAGTGTTTCTTTTCATTGTGCTTTGCCTCCTTCCTGTGATGAAATGAAAAAAGACACCCAAAGGTGCCTAACAGCCGTACAGGTCGTGATTGACCTCGGCACGGTAATAGCTGTCCATTGTAGCCGGGGCATTATACAGCGCCGCCAGCAGATACGCTTTGATGTTTCCGACCTTCGTTGTGTTCTTGTCGATACAGTCAAAGACATACTCTAAGTGGCCGGAATTGATCTTCAGGAACCGGCTCTTGACGATTTCCCTCGGAAAATCATCTCCGGCAATGCGAATGTAAGGGCGTTTCGACAAAATCACTTCAAGCATAAGTTCAAGGGCTTCATCCAAACGTTCCCTGCCATACCGTAAGACCAGTAAGTCATATTCAATATTTTCTTTGATGATTTCACGATAGGCTTCTATCAGCTCTATCCGATCCATCCCATCCGTGCGGTTTGCCGCTTCCGGCTCTGCCGGATAGATTGATGGATAAGTTATTGATTTATCTTTTTTTGATTTTTTTGTTTTTAATGGATTAGTATTTAATTGTGCCGGATTTTCCTGTTCAGGTTCCGCCTGTTTAGGTTTTGCCTGTTCTGGTTTTACCTGTCTTGGATTTTCCCGTTTAGGTGAAAGCCCTGTGTTTTCGGTACTTACAGGCTGCTCATGGATCGTATATTCAATGTCTCCCAACTGCCCGTTATCATAGCGGAGGCGCTGTCTGGTGAGATAACCATGCCGCTCCAGTTCCTTCAGGGCAGTAGTGATAGAATCCACACCATCCTTGCAGATATGGGCGAGTCCCTTTGTGGTATAATCCCAATCTTCCGGCAGCGACAACATAAGTGATAAAAGCCCCTTTGCCTTTAAGGACAACTCCGTATTGCGCAGATGGTGATTGCTCATTATCGTAAAGTCCTTTGTTTTCTCTACACGGAATACTGCCATTGTACCGCCTCCTTTCTTCGACTATTCCGTTACAAGGCATGATCCCTGCGGTCATAATGGAGATGACCGTCAGAGACCTTCGCATGGTTTTTCAGTTTCACTTCGCCCCGTTCCTGGCTCTCTAAAAATTTCTGATAGCCGGCATCTGTAAGGAACAAGCGCATCTTATCGCCTTTGTCGCCAACAGGGGAATCGTAAGACAATACATCAAAGACGATCATGTGCTTTACTTCTGGATCAAAGCGTTCAAGTGCCATGATGTCATGCCCCTTCAATTTTTCTGCCCCTGATTGTTGTCTGGCCTCGGCGATCTTTTCTCCAATCGTCCGGGCTGGATAGGGCAGACGGTAATTCTTCTGAATATCTTTTACCAAGTCCATGCACTCTGCATTTGACAGAACACGAAGTTTTGCCATAAGACCTTCTGCCGCCTCCCGCTGTTCGGAATTATTTGAATACCGCACGGTCATATAAAGTTCATTCAGGATCTTTGTCTGATAATCGCCCTCCACTTGAAAGAGCAGCTTTTTTTCCATTTCGTTTAATTCCATGTGGATCTCCTTTCTCTCGAAAATGAGTATGAAAAAAGGGCGTCCACCTATAAAAGTGAAACGCCCACGGCAACCAGCGGTCAGACATAAAGCCGGACCGCTGGCACTATTAAATTTTGTCGTTAATAAAACAGCCTCCTTTTTTCTTTATAGTTTTCGTCAATTTTCAACTTGGAAAAGGAATTGAATAAAAGACGACAAACGCTCAAACCCCTTGAAAATAAAGGCTTTTTCTGTTTGTCGTTATTATACCGTAACGGCATAGCTGCGCCAGTCTGCTCTATGCCAATGGCGTGAGCTGAAGGAGATTCAGGAGTGGCTGGGGCACAGCGACATCAGCACGACAAGCAACATTTATACACATCTGGATTTCTCCAGTAAGGTATCTTCGGCGAATGCAATCGTCAATATCTTCCCAGAAAACGCCAAAGTATAAAAAATGGGCAAAAAGAAAAACAGCCTAAAATCTTTCGATTCTAAGCTGTTTTATGATGGAGTGCCGATGGTGGGACTCGAACCCACATGGTTTCCCGAACGATTTTGAGTCGTTTGCGTCTGCCATTCCGCCACATCGCTGATATTCAATTTTGAGACATTCGTACCGGTTTCTGAAGATTGGAGGGATGTTCAGGAGGGATGTAAGAAATCCTGCTTCGACAAACCTTCAAAATTCAACGCACAATCGTGAATTTCTCGTACAGACAAGAAAAATCACGAAGCGGATTTTGAGTCCCCCTCGTCTGCCATTCCGACACACCGGCTGATATGCAATTCAAAAGAACATTACTATTATAGCGGATTCTGCGCACAAAATCAAGACTGAGTTTCCGGCGGAACACGTGGACTGTTTCCGGGCAGAGCGGGCAGCAGACAGCCGGAAAACTGCACTCCCCAATTTGCGTCGCTTTGTGCGGCACAGTACGGCGTCTGATGAGGAAATTTGACAAAAATAAAGAGCTTACGTTGATTTTACAGGATCAAAACGACACATTCCGCACCGCGGGCTGCAAGGAGTGAAGATTGACGTATTCTGGTAAAAAATAGTATAATGTTATTCGTGAAGGAATGCCGTGCGCCCAAAACGCGCGGTTTTGCAGCGGGGGATATGCGATGATGAGCAAGAAAAACAGAACACGCCAGCAGATGGAAGAGGAAATGCGCCAGCTCCGCAAGGTGTTCATGACGGTGCGCCTGATGAAGGCGGACGAGGTGCAGGGCGGCAAAAAGGGCAGCGCGCCCTGCTATGCCCAGTGGCGGCGCAGCCGTCCGTGTGAAAACTGCGTGGCAAGGCAGGCGCTGGAAAAGAACACCCGGAAAACAAGGCTGGAATACTTTGGGCAGGAGCTGTACGAGATCACGGCCAGCTGTGTGCAGGTGGATGGCCAACTCTGTGTGCTGGAGCTGACCCGCAAGATCGACCGCAGCGTTCTGTTGGACCCGGAAAACGGTGAGCGGCTGCTCAACAGTATTACCGACGAGCGGGAAAAGCGCTACCGCGACCCGCTGACCGGTGCCTACAACCGCACCTATTATGATGAGAACTATCGCTACCGCAGCATTACCGCCGGTGTGGCGATGCTGGATATGGACGATCTGAAGTTCTCCAACGATGTTTACGGCTCCGGTGCGGGCAACAGCGTGCTGGAAACGGCGGTAAGCACCATCCGGCGCGGCCTTTCGGAAAAAGACCGCCTGATCCGCTACGACGGCGGCAGGCTGCTTTTGCTGCTGCCGGACATCCGGCAGGAACAGCTCAGCCCGCGTCTGGAACAGATCCGTCTGCAGCTGCAGGCGGCCAGCGTGCCGGGCTACTCCCGCATCCGCATGTCAGCCAGCATTGGCGGCGTGTGGATCGACGACGAAAATGTGGACGATGCGGTGCAGCACGCGGAACGGCTGATGCACTATGCACGCATCCAGAAAAACACCGTGATCACCGAGCGTCAGCCGGAGCCGCACGCCCTGCAGCCCACCCACAGCCGCCAGAGTGTGCTCATTGTGGACGACTCGGCCATGAACCGGATGCTGCTCAGCCAGATGCTGAACAGCCAGTTCGACACTGCCGAAGCGGCTTCCGGCGAGGACTGCCTGCGCCTGCTGGAACAGAACCCCACCGGCATCTCCGTTGTGCTGCTGGATATCCACATGACCGGCATTGACGGCTTTACCGTGCTGGAAGCCATGAGCCAGCGCGGAATGCTGGAAGAGATCCCGGTCATCATGATCTCCAGCGAGGACAATGTGGACACGGTGCGCCGCGCCTTTGATCTGGGTGCGTCCGATTATATCAGCCGCCCCTTTGATGCAAGGGTGGTGTATCAGCGCATTACCAACACCATCCGCATGTATGCAAAGCAGCGCCGCCTGAGCGCCATGGTGGCGGATCAGGTGTCGCAAAAGGAAAAGCGCAGCCAAATGATGATCGGCATTCTGAGCCGGGTGGTGGAGCGACGCAACGGCGAGAGCCGCACCCATGTGCAGCACATCAGCACCCTGACCGGAATGCTGCTGGACCATCTGGTGCAAAAGACCGAGACTTACCCCCTGACGCAGGAGATGCGCCGTACCATCAGCATGGCCTCGGTGCTGCACGACATTGGCAAAATGGAGATCGGGGAGCAGGTCCTGAACAGCCCGGAGCCGCGCACGCCGGAGGATGAAGAAACCATGCGCCAGCATACCCTGCTGGGTGCACGGATGCTGGAAGAGCTGGATGCCTACCGCGACGAAGATTTTGTGCGGGTAGCCTATCAGATCTGCCGCTGGCACCACGAGCGGTACGACGGCAGCGGCTACCCGGACCAGCTGGTTGGCGAACAGATCCCCATTGCGGCACAGGTGGTCGGCCTTGCGGATGCCTACGAAACGCTGACCACTGGCAGCGGAAGCCAGCCGCCGGTACCTGCGCGACTGCAGTGCAGATGCTTTGCACCGGCGAGGCCGGGGCGTTCAATCCGGTGCTGCTGGACTGCCTGCGGGAGATCGAGAACGAGATCGACGATGCCATGCGTCGTCGGCCGGAGACCTTATAAATCAGACCGGAGAGCAGCCCGAACGGGAAAGGCCCTCCGGTTTCTTCTTTGTCCAGATGTGAAAACGAAAGTCCAGTCCTTGCCCGCAGGCGCAGGCTGTGTTACACTGTAAAAAACACAGTCAGAAATCTGCAAAAAACAGGAGGAGATCACTTTTGAAACATCTGCATCGGTTTGTGCGCCGCGCGGCGGCATTTGTGCTGGCAGCAGCGCTGTGCGTTTGCGTGCTGGCCCCGGCGGCTTCGGCAGCCACCACTATGGGTGGCGCGGACACGACCCTGATCCCTGCCGAGGAGGAAAACTGCCTTGCATGGCTCTTTGGCACCAGTGATACCATCACCATGCCTTACCTCAACATCAAGGGAAAAGGCCTGCAGCGCAATGTCACGCTGAACCTTGTGGACTGTCTTGTGGGCATTACCTACACGGAGCTTGGCTCCATTGGCAGCTATGTCAGCGCCAGCGCCGCCCAGCAGGCGTGGAAGGCACAGGCGGTGGCCATCCATTCCTATCTGGAATACCACAAGCAGTACGGCTCCTCTGCCAATGCGCTCATCTACACTCCGGTGGATCAGATCCCGTCCTCGGCACGGGAAGCCATCCGCAGGGCGGTGGAACCGGTGAAAAATGAGATCCTTACCTGCAACGGCAGCGTCTGCGATGCCGTGTGGTCGGCCAGTGCGGGCTATAACACCCAGACCGGCGTGTACGGCACCTGCTCCAGCCGGGACGCATGGGGCACCGATGTGCCGTATCTGCAGAGCGTAGAAAGCCCCTACGAGGAGCAGTACCACAACAAGCTGCGCCGGGTCATCGGAAAAGACTATACCTATAAAGAGTATAATGACAGCCGCACCGGCGAGCCCTACGTCAGCGCCGACACCACCCACAAGGATCTGGGCGGCTTTGTGCAATACAACACCTTTGTTTCCAATGGCCGCAGCTACCGCTATATCGGCCAGTTCGTTTCCTCCCGCTACTGCTTCGACTTTGGCGCGGACGAAAGCGGCACTCCCTGCATGACCTATTACGGCTTTGGCCATGGCGTGGGTATGAGCCAGTGCGGTGCTGTGGGTTACGCACAGGAGCAGGACATGGGCTACCGGGAGATCCTGAGCCACTACTACACGGGTGTGAGCATTTCCACTTCCGGCAGCTCCGGCGGTGGGTTCTTTGGCTGGCTGCACAGCCTGTTCCACTGGTAAGCAGTGGAAAACTGCAAAGAAATGCGCGCAAAACCTTCTCAAATCATGCCGGATTTGGTATACTATAAATCGTGTGATTTTTTGAGAGATCATTTTAAGATAAAAAAGTTCCATAGGAGCGGAGATCGGAATGGATCAGGAAAAAGAAACCAAACGACAGGCCGAGCGCTGCCGTGCACTGGCGCAGCGCATCGTGCGGGAGCTGACCCCTGCCAGCATTCAGGTGCTGGGCGGCAGCGGCGCACTGGCCGAAGCACTGGAAAAGGCCGGTGCACAGCTGCTGCCGGAGAATGCAGAGCAGGGCACCGCTGCCCTGCTGGTGGTGGAGGACCCGGAATGGGTGGATCTGCCGCACTGCAGTGTGCACAGGTGCTGCTGGTATGCACCGATGCATCGGCCATGGCTGACTGTGCAAAGCAGTTGGCCGCACAGGGCCTGTACCGGGATTTTGAGTGGAAGAACCGTGGCAAAGCCCAGCAGACCGCGCTGTTCTGCCGCAGCGCCGCTGTGCAGGATGCACAGCAGCTGCTGGCAGGCTACGAGATGACGCTGGACGATCTGCGAGAGCGGATGCAGCAGGCCGAGCGCACCGGCGAAGAGCAGACGGCTCAGCTGGAACGCCTGCGCAGCGATCTTTCGCTGAGCCGCAGCCATGAGCAGGATCTGGAAAAGACACTGAACAATGTGACCAGCTCTACTTTCTGGAAGATGAGCTGGCCGCTGCGCTACTTTGTCAGCAAGGGCCGTCAGCTGGCACACACCTTCCCGCCGTTCGTCTTTCTGGGCCAGCTGCGCCGGGTGGGCATTTCCGGCGTGCGTGCGCAGGCAAAGGCCAAAAAGGAATATGCGAAACTGTTCCCGGGCAGTACCATGCGCGCCGACCGCTTTGCCAGCGCAGAGCTGCTGGTAAGGCAGGCGGCCGACCAGCCCGCCGCGCCGCGCATCAGCATCGTGGTGCCGCTGTACAATACGCCGCAGCAGTTTCTGGTGGAGCTGCTGGACTCGGTGCAGAACCAGACCTATCAGAACTGGGAGCTGTGCCTTGTGGACGCCGGACAGGACGAGACGGTGGGCCAGACCGTAGCAGCCCGTGCTGCGGAAGACCCCCGCATCCGTTACCAGAAGCTGGAAAAGAACGAGGGCATTGCGGGCAACACCAATCAGGGCTTTGCACTGGCAACGGGCGAGTTCATCGCCCTGCTGGACCACGATGATATCCTGCACCCCTGTGCTCTGTGGTACGTGGCACAGGCCATTGCCGAACAGGGCGCAGACTTTGTGTATACGGATGAAGTGACCTTTGAGGGCGACATCGACCATCTGACCGTTTACCATTTCAAGCCGGATTATATGCTGGATAATCTGCGCTCCAACAACTATATCTGCCACCTGAGCGTGTTCAGCGCAAAGCTGCTGGCCGCTGTGGGCGGCGATGAGCGTGCAGCCTACAACGGCAGTCAGGACTATGACCTCTACCTGCGCCTGACCGAAAAGGCACACAAGATCGTGCATATCCCGCACCTGCTGTACTACTGGCGCTCCAGCCCCACCAGCGTGGCAAGCAACATTTCGGCCAAGACCTACTGTCTGGAAGCTGCGGTCAAGGCCCTGTATGCCCACTACGAGCGTGTGGGTGTTCCGGTGGATGAAGTTTCCATGATCCCGGGTACGCCGGGCTTCTATAAGACGGACTATACCATCACAAAGCCGGGCCGGGTCAGCATCCTGATCCCCAGCTGCGACCATTCTTCCGACCTGCGCACCTGCGTGGAGTCCATCTACCGCAGGAGCACCTATGAGGATCTTGAGATCATCGTCATCGAGAACAACAGCAGGGAGCCTGCCACCTTCCGCTGCTATGAAAAGCTGCAGAAGGAGCACAAGAACCTGAAGGTGATCACATGGCAGGGCACCGGCTTCAACTACAGCGCCCTGAACAACTTTGGCGCAAAGGAAGCCACCGGCGAATACCTGCTGCTGCTCAACAACGATACCGAGGTCATTTCTCCGCGCTGGATTGAGGAAATGCTCATGTACGCCCAGCAGGACCGTGTGGGCTGCGTGGGCGCAAAGCTGCTTTATCCGGACAACACCATCCAGCACGCGGCATCGGCTTCGGCTTTTTGACCCTTGCGGCCCACATGCACAAGAACTTCCCGGTGGGCCACCCCGGCTATATGGGCCGTCTGGTCTATGCACAGGATGTATATGCGGTCACTGCCGCCTGCCTGATGGTGCGCAGGAGCGTCTACGAGCAGGTGAACGGTCTGGACGAGAGCTTTGCTGTGGCCTTCAACGATGTGGACTTCTGCGTGCGCGTGCGTGAAGCGGGCTATACCAACGTGTTCACCCCGTTTGCACAGCTGTACCACTACGAGAGCAAGAGCCGCGGTCTGGACGAGAACCCGGTCAAGCGCAAGCGCTTCATCTCGGAGGTGGAGCGCTTCCAGAAGCGGTGGGCAAAGCAGCTGGCCGCAGGCGACCCCTGCATGAACCCGAACTTTGACCTGATGAAAGAGGACTTCAGCTTTGACATCAAACCGCTGGAGTAAAACCCTCTCAGTCTGCTGCGCAGGCAGCTCTCCCGAAGGGCGAGCTTTATGAGGAATTTTTGATTGAAAAGAGGAACCCCGGTGGAGCTTTCTGCTTGTATCGTAGTTTATAACGGCGCGGATGAAGCGCTCAGGGCGGCACAGACCGTGCTGGACTGCACCCGCCGCCACCCGCTGACGCTGTATCTGGTGGACAACGCCAGCCCGGACGGCAGCGGCCAGTGCCTTGCCAAGGCCGCAAAGGACGGCACCCTGCACATCCGCGAGGACCAGAAGGTGGAGGTGCTCTGCCGCACAGAGAACGGCGGCTTTGGCACCGGCCACAACACGGTGCTCAGCCTGCTGCAAAGCCGGGTGCACTTTATCCTGAACCCGGATATCCAGCTCACTGCGGATACGCTGAGTGACCTTGCGGACTGGATGGCACAGCACCCCGGCGTGGTGATGGCGCGGCCCGCACTCACCTTCCCGGACGGGCGGCCCCAGCGCCTGCCGCTGCGCCGGTGCAGTGTGCGGGCCATGGTGTACCGCCAGCTGCCCTGCCTGAAATTCTGGGCAAAGTACAACGAGCGCTATCTCATGGCGGACAAAGACCTGACAAAACCCACCGAGATCGAGTTCTGCACCGGCAGCTTCTCGGCGGTGGATACCGCAGCCTTCAAGGCCGTGGGCGGCTTTGATGAGGACTACTTCATGTACGTGGAGGATGCCGACCTCACCCAGAAGATGCGCACCCGGGGCAAGGCGTATCTGGTGCCCCAGTACACCGCCATCCATGCATGGCACCGCGCGGCGCACCGCAGCCTGAAGCCTTTTCTGTGGCAGCTGCACAGCCTGCTGCGCTATTTCTCCAAGTGGGGCTTTGCGTGGTAACTCCCCCAGTCAATGCCTGCGGCATTGCCAGCCCCCTCGGAGAGAGGGCCTTTTGGGCGGAACAAATGCGAGACTGAAGGAGTTTCAGAACGGCTTTTCCGGAAAATTTTTCGGGAAAGCCGTTCTTTCTTGCTTTTTGTGTGATTTGATAGTAAAATAAAGTGAACTGCTATCATTTTGCCATTTTGGGCAGGGGGAGCGGCTCCTGAATTTGTTTACAGCGGACGCAGCTCCGCTTTGAATCCATACGTCATCCGGCGGTCTCCCGTCTGGGCGGCGTACAGCTGCACAACTTTTCAATCTATTTTAAAGGAGTGCACAAATATGAAAGGTATCATTCTTGCCGGCGGTGCCGGCACCCGGCTTTACCCGCTGACCATGGTCACCAGCAAGCAGCTGCTGCCGGTCTACGACAAGCCGATGATCTATTACCCCCTGTCCACGCTGATGCTGGCAGGCATTCAGGACATCCTGATCATCTCCACCCCGACCGATACGCCTCGCTTTGAGGCGCTGCTGGGTGATGGCAGCCAGTACGGCATCCATCTGCAGTATAAAGTTCAGCCCTCTCCGGATGGTCTGGCACAGGCCTTTATTCTGGGCGAAGAGTTCATTGGCGACGACTGCTGCGCCATGATCCTGGGCGATAACATCTTCTACGGCAACGGCTTCTCCAAGATCCTCAAGACCGCCGCCGCCAATGCGGAAAACAAAGGCCGCTGCACCGTGTTTGGCTACTATGTGCAGGACCCGGAACGCTTTGGCATCGTGGAGTTCGACAAGGACGGCAAGGTGCTCAGCGTGGAGGAAAAGCCGCAGCATCCCAAGTCCAACTACGCCATCACCGGCCTGTACTTCTATAACAAAGAGGTTGTGAAGATGGCAAAGCAGGTCAAGCCCTCTGCCCGCGGCGAGCTGGAGATCACCACCCTGAACGATATGTACCTGAAGAAGGACGAGCTGGATGTTCAGCTGCTGGGCCGCGGTTTTGCATGGCTGGACACCGGCACCATGGACAGTCTGGTGGAAGCAGCCGATTTTGTGCGCATGATCGAGAAGCGCCAGGGCATCAAGATCAGTGCGCCGGAAGAGATCGCCTTCAAGTACGGCTGGATCGACCGCGACACCCTGCTGGAAAGCGCTGAGCGCTACGGCAAGAGTCCTTACGGCCAGCACCTGAAGAACGTTGCAGACGGCAAGCTGCGCTATTAAGCAAAAGAGAGGCATACCCATATGAAAATCATTGTTACCGGCTGCAAGGGTCAGCTGGGCACCGAGATCCTCAAGCAGCTGCGCGAAGGCCGCAGCGAGATCGGCCCCATCCCCGAAAAGCTGCTCAATGCCACGGTGATCGCCGTGGACCTGCCGGATCTGGATATCTCCAACTACAAAATGGTGGACGAGTTCATCCGCCGCAACCGCCCGGATGTCATCATCAACTGCGCTGCCTACACCAATGTGGACGGTGCGAAGTGAACCATGATGCCGCCTTCAAGGCAAACGCCCTCGGCCCCCGCAATCTGGCACAGGCAGCGGAAAAGACCGGTGCACGACTGGTACACGTCTCCACCGATTATGTGTTCTCCGGCCGTGAGAACGGCGGCGTTGCACAGGACGAAGCCACCATTCCCGGCCCCATCAGCGCCTATGGCTCTACCAAGCTCATGGGCGAAAAGTATGTGGAGCAGTTCTGCCACCGTCACTTCATCGTGCGCACCGCATGGCTCTACAGCTACTACGGCAAAAACTTCGTCAAGACCATCGTGAACGCAGGCAAGAAGTTTGGCAAGCTGGAAGTGGTCAATGACCAGTGCGGCAACCCCACCAATGCGGTGGATCTGGCCCACGAGATCCTGCAGCTGTGTGTGACCCACGAGTACGGCCTGTATCACTGCACCGGCGAGGGCATCTGCTCGTGGTATGATTTTGCGTCCGAGATCATCCGCCTGTCCGGCGTGGATGCCGCTGTGGCACCTTGCACCAGCGAGGAATACAAGGCAAAGCACCCGGAAAGCGCCGACCGCCCCAAGTGGAGCGCACTGGACAACCGGATGCTGCGCTGCACTGTGGGTAACGATGTGCGCGACTGGAGAGACGCTCTGGCCTGCTTCTTCGCCCACTGGGACGGCGACAACGGATGAAAGACTGAAAAGAGGAAATTGAACCTATGAAAACCTATCTGATCACCGGCTGCGCCGGTTTTATTGGCTCCAACTTTGTGCATTATATGCTCAAGAAATACCCGGAGATCCTGCTGGTCAATCTGGATAAGCTGACCTACGCCGGCAATCTGGAAAACCTGAAGGATGTGGAGGCGACCCCCGCCATGTGTTCGTGCAGGGCGATATCTGCGACAAGGAGCTGGTGGAAGGCCTGTTCCAGAAGTACGATTTCGATTACGTCATCAACTTTGCCGCCGAGAGCCACGTGGACCGCTCCATCAAGAACCCCGAAATTTTTGTGCAGAGCAACGTGATGGGCACCGTCAACCTGCTGCAGCGCGCCAAGGAAGCATGGTATGATGCCGATGCCAAGACTTGGAAAGAGGGCAAGAAGTATCTGCAGGTGTCCACCGATGAGGTGTACGGCGCACTGGGTGCCGAGGGCTACTTTATGGAGACCACCCCCCTGTGCCCCCACAGCCCCTATTCTTCCTCCAAGGCCAGCGCCGATATGTTCGTTATGGCATTCCACGATACCTACGGCATGCCGGTGAACATCACCCGCTGCTCCAACAACTACGGCCCCTACCAGTTCCCGGAGAAGCTGATCCCCCTGATGATCAACAACGTCAAGCACCACAAACAGCTGCCCATCTACGGCGACGGTATGCAGATCCGCGACTGGCTGTATGTGGAGGATCACTGCAAGGCCATCGACATGGTAGCCAACGGCGGCAAGATCGGTGAGGTGTACAACGTGGGCGGCCACAACGAGCGCCCCAACATCTTCATTGTCAAGACCATCATCAACCAGCTGCACGACCGTCTGCAGGACGAGGGCATCAGCGAGGACCTCATCAAGCACGTGGCCGACCGTCTGGGCCACGACCGCCGCTACGGCATCGACCCCACCAAGATCAAGAACGATCTGCTGGTACCCCGAGACCCCCTTTGAAAAGGGCATCGTGCTGACCATCGACTGGTACCTGAACCATCAGGAGTGGATGGACCATGTCACCAGCGGTGATTACCAGAACTACTATCAGGATATGTACAAAAATAAGTAACAGCCTGTAGATCAAGCAAAACCAAAAGCCGGACAGCCCGCAAGCTGTCCGGCTTTGTTCTGTTCAAGGGGTGTTCTTCCGTGCGGAAAGGGGAGATCAGTAATACACGCTGCAGGTCCAGTACATCTGTCCGTCAATGGTCACAACGGCAATGCCGATTCTCGTGCAAGCGCTGAGATTAAAGGCATGATGGTTCAAGGCTTCCGACAGCTCTGCCTTGCCCTCCGGGGTATTGGCTGGAACCTTGGCAAGCAGAATGTCGATCAACTCGCCACTCGCATCTTTCTTCATACCCAAGCCGAAAGTATCACAACGCGTCCAGTTCCCGGTCATGCTTGCCCATTTCTGATGGGTTTCGTTCGTTGTGCTCTCTGGCAGCTTGGTCTTGCCGGCGGCGCGGAACTGCTCTACCCAGATCTGCTCGGCATCAGAGAGCTGTTTTACTTCCTCAAGCGGCGCAGCAAACTCAAGGGTCGCGCGGTAGCTGTTGATCTCGCCCAGCAGCCGCTGCTTTGCCTGCTGCTCCGGCGCAAGCGGCGCAGCCCCGCAGGCGGTCAGCGCCAGCAGCAGCGCACCGGTGAGCAAAAGGGCGGTCAGTCTTGCCAGTTTTTTCATAAGGGTCATTCTCCGTTCTTTGTTGTAGCGTGGCGTTGCTTTCTTCGTGACTATAAGTTTAACAGATGCTACCCCCTCCCGCAAGTGCGACTTGATGCAAAATAACCCCCCATTCCCGCAGGGGGGCAGGGGGAGAGAAAAATATTTCCCGCCTTTTGGGCAAGGTGCGCAAAAAGGGAGCCCCCTCCCCGTGAAAAAGTAGTTCCGAAACGCCCGCAGGCGTTTCGG